>Ga0157371_10000821_pt1 | contig 35639 bp, 26 predicted proteins | sample C45metaG_FD_113462 | JGI IMG/M metagenome (GOLD analysis project Ga0157371, IMG submission 113462) | Corn rhizosphere microbial communities from Kellogg Biological Station, Michigan, USA - C4-5 metaG | ecosystem: Host-associated > Plants > Roots > Rhizosphere > Soil | place: USA: Michigan... | reverse complement strand
GACTTCATCAGATCTTGGAAGCTATTATGCAGTGATGAATTATAAAGAAGTAAATCCTGAATTCGGCACTATGCAGGATTGGAAAGAACTGGTGAAAGATGCTCACAGCAAGGGTTTTAAAGTCATCATCGATTGGGTTCCCAATCATACTTCACCTGATAATCCTTGGATCACAGAACATCCGGATTTTTATAAAAGAGATGCGAATGGAAACACGGTTTATGATAACGATTATACCGACACAAGAAATTTGAATTATGAAAATAAAGAACTGCAGGACAGCATGATCAGCGCAATGAAGTTCTGGATAACTAATACAGATATTGATGGATTCCGATGCGATCATGTAGATCCGATGCCTGTTGAATTTTGGAAAAAATGCATTACAGAATTGCGAAAAGTAAAAGATGTTTTTATGTTGGCTGAAAGCGAAAAACCTGAATTTCATTATGCCGGTTTTGATGCCACTTATGCATGGAACATCATGTGGACAACAGTGGATGTGGCCCAGGGAAAAAAGAATTTACTTCAGCTTGATTCTGTTCTCAATCAAAATTTCACCACTTTTCCGGTTAATGCTGAAAGGATGTATTTCACCACCAATCATGATGAAAACAGCTGGAACGGCACAGAGTTTGAAAAATATGGCGATGCTTACAAAGCCTTTGCTGTATTCACACAGACAATGTATGAAAGTGTTCCGTTAATTTACAGTGGACAGGAAGTTCCCAATAAAAAGCGATTGAAATTTTTTGTAAGAGATCCGATTGTGTGGGATAAATATGAGATGGCGCCTTTCTACAGCAAGCTTCTTCATCTTCGCGAAAACAACGAAGCACTTGCTGCTGATGCCGCGTATAAAAAAGTAGTTTCATGCAACGACGATGCAATTTTTTCTTACATCAGGCAAAAAGGAAATCACAAAATATTTGTTGTTTTAAATCTCTCGGCAGAGCCGCAATGCTTTACCATTAAAGAAAATGATGTGTATGGGAAACCAACCAATATATTTTCTGGACAGAAAGAAAAGTTATCCAAACACCATGTTTACAGCATGAAGCCGTGGGAATACCTCGTTTATGAATATTAATTCGTAGAGTAAAGAAAGAAATAATTGTGTTCTATTTTGCAGAAAATAATATCATTTCTCCAAAATAAGATCAGATATTTTTTACAAAAGATTCAACTGCCAGCAAATAACTTTTCAAACCAAAGCCTGAAATGGTTCCGACGCATTTTGCAGAAATATGAGAAAGCTTCCTGAATTCTTCTCTTGCTTCTACGTTTGAAATATGTACTTCGACAACAGGAATTTTTATCGCAGCAATTGCATCACCAATTGCGATGGAAGTATGAGTATAAGCGCCGGCATTGAGAATAATTCCATCCATTGTTTCGCCTGCGTGTTGAATTTCATTGATTAGCTCGCCTTCTACATTGCTTTGAAAATAATCGAAGTCAACTGTTTCATACTGCTTGCGAAGTTTTTGAAAAAAATGTTCAAAGCTTTGTGAGCCATAAATGGCGGTTTCTCTTGTGCCGATCAGATTTAAATTGGGGCCGTTGATGATTGATATTTTCATAAAACAAAATTAAAGAATGATACATAATGTATCATGAAGTAAACAAAGAAAAAATTGTAATTCTTTTTTATTAGAAAGATCAATCGTCCAACAACTTTGCCAAAAACAAAAGATCATTTTTTTTGTAAAGATTGTGTGCATCAGCAAAACATTTACTGAATTCTTCCAGCAAATGCTGAATGATCCTTTTGTTTTCGAGAGGCTTATAATAGGAAGGCACAGGCGGAACAGAAATTCTTTTGAAATAACTTTCAACATCTTTATGAGAGTAAACCTGGCCATTCAGTGGATCAATAAAAAAGTTGATTTTTTCACTGCGTTGTTTTGATGGATTTGGAAACTGGTAGTCGATATCAAAATAGGCGAGAATAAATTGCTTCGGAATGTTGATTGCTTTTGCGGGAATGTCCAGTAAGCCTGATAGAATCAGGTAAAGAACGCCGTTTGTGATAGAATTTCCTCTTTTATTTTCAATCAGTTTTGTAAGCATAAAATCATCTGGAACATCATAGGTTACCTCATTCCCTTTTAATTTATAATAGCTGTATAAAATTCCCGAGATGACATTTACCTGCTCCAATGGAGTGAGATAACTATTCAATTCCAGCCAGATATTTCTCCTGATTTTTTCAATTTCCTGAAGCGTTGTAGTGGCGATCATTTCCGGATAACAATATTTTGAAACCAATAAAGCGCCGTGCAGTAATTCGCAATTTCCTTCTTTCCATTCATTGAATTCATCTACCAGGTCGCGGAAATGTAATTTGTGGATGATCAGCTCAATTCGTCCCTGCACATTTTCGTCAGGGCTATTTTCCCAAAGATTTTCAAGATTAGGAATAATGGCACGCCCATGAGAAATAATTCGTTCCGTCACAGAGCTGAAAACTTCGTCATCAGGATCATCGATTAAATGAAAGAGAGCCGATATTTCTTTATTTTCAAGCATACCAGGTGTTTGTATGTTCGCTTTAATGCTGTAAAGATAGAAGTTTAAAAAACTTACACAAGTTTAAAGCCAGACTTTTTTTATTCAAACATTTCTTCTGCTTTTAATATATTTTGCGGCTTTCCCACATCTATTAGTTTGGAATTGCTATGATCGAAACCTTCAATAATATTTGTTGTAGCCAGTTCAAGATAAACATCTACCATTGAGAATTTTCCCTGCATTTTAATTTGCGGAAAGATGTTTGGAGAGATAATATGAATTCCGCTGAAGGCTTTTTGAAAATATTTTTGGGATTGTCTCCTGATCTTTTGTTCACCGGTTTTTTCATTTTTCCAGCCACATAAATGATTCAATTTATCAAATAAAAAATACCTGGAAGTAGTTCTTGAAGTAACAGCAAGTGTGGCAAGCGGATGATTTTTCTGATGCTGAGAAATCATTTCATTCAAATTCATGTCTGTTAGAATATCAACATTCATTACAACAAAAGGTTCCGGATCTTTTTCAAAAAACCAGGCAGCTTTTTTGATTCCGCCTCCGGTTTCAAGCACTTCATCTCTTTCGTCAGAAATAAAAATATTGCTTCCGAATCCATTGTTTGCTTTTATCAAATCCATGACCTGATCTGCAAAATGATGCACATTTACGATCACATCTATGATTCCGAAAGAGGAGAGGTATTCAATATTTCTTTGCAGAATTGTTTTGTCGTTTACTTTCGCTAATGCTTTCGGATGCTGATCAGTAAAGGGTTTGAGCCGCGTTCCCAAACCCGCTGCAAGGATCATTGCTTTCATTAATAACACGAATTTTTGTTCACTAATAACGCTAATTACACCAATTTCACGAATTACGAATTAAAATCCTTTTCTTTCATGAATATTTTGTTCCAGATGATTCAATTCAATTTTTACTTTGAATTTATTGCGAAGATAAAAGGCAAGAGAATCGGCAGCGTAAACGCTTCTGTGTTGTCCGCCTGTGCAACCAAAACTGATCGACAAAGAGTCAAAATTTCTTTTGATATAATCCTCAACAGAAATATCAACGATGTTATAAACGTCATTTAAAAACTGGGGCATTGCGGTTCGTTGTTCCAGAAAATCCATCACTGGTTTATCTCTTCCTGTCAGCATTTTATATTCTTCAAATCTTCCCGGGTTCATCATTCCCCTGCAATCAAAAACAAAGCCGCCGCCATTTTTGCTCTTCTCTTCCGGGTATCCTCTTTTTAAATAGGAAAAACTGTTGATCGTAACCACCAAAGGCGTGGAATCATTTGCCTGCAAGGGTTTGAAGAGATTCACAATTTCTTCCTGAACGATCATGCTGATAACTCTTTCATATTCGGGAAGCGAAATTCCCATTTTTTTATTTTCTGAAAACCATTGCAAATTCGAAAGCGCCAGGGGAATACTTGTCAGGAATTGAGCCTTCCTTTCGAACAATCCGCGAAAGCCATAAGCGCCCAAAACCTGCATCATTCTTATTAAAACATAACCGTTGTATTGACTTACAAAACGAATTCTGTCGATCGGTTTTTGCAAAATTTCGCTCAAACAATCCATATAATATTCCAGCAAAGAATTTTTCCAGTCGTCAGAAAGATTGGCCCTGGCCTGCCACAACAAAGAAGCTACATCATATTGCAAAGCGCCTTTCATTCCGCCCTGGTAATCGATAAAATGAACTTCATTATTTTGAACATAAATGTTCCTGCTTTGAAAATCGCGGAACATAAAATATTTGTGTTCCACGCGCTCCAGGTAATTGCTAAGTGCTTCAAAATCTTCGATCAGTTTTTCTTTATCGTAAGGCACTTTCAGCGTGTCTAAAAAATAATATTTGAAATATAAAAGATCACTCATGATTGCCTGTTTGCCAAATTCCTTTGACGTCAAACAATAAGAATCATCTAGATTTTTTATTCCATTGATCTGAAGTTCTGCAAGCGCCTTTAAACTTTTTTTAAACAGGTCATATACATAATCATTTTCGCCAAATTTTTCCAATTCATTCAAGAGCGATGTAGGACCAAAGTCTTGCACAGCGTACATTGTAGCATTGTCAGAAACAAAATACACTTCAGGAACCGGAGCATTGAATTTGGTAAAATGATCGGTAAAATATAAAAAGGTTTCACTTTCTCTTACATTTTCATTGTAGGCAACAATGTAAGATTTTGCTTCTGTGATAATGCGAAAATAAATCCTGTCACCGCCTGATTTTGGTAGTTTTTCAATACTGATAATTTTTTCAGAATTGAATCTTTCAAAAAACGATTTTATATTTTCAGCTACTATCCCCATACAAAATGATTAGCGGTAAAAATAACATTTTTGAAGAATGAATTCAAGAGGAAATGATTCTTCAAAAACATTTATAAAAAATTATAAACTTTATTTACATTTGAAAATGATTGATTAAAACTAAATTCTAAGCTGCTTTGGTTTTTTGTTTTATTTTAAAAGATCATTTCGTTCCCTCAGCCGGCTTTCTTTTAAAAAAATATAAAGTTTCATTTAAAAAATCTAAACCAAATTTTACAGTGAATACCAATTCTAATTTTAAAAAGGTGTTTAAAAAGATGATCTTATTTGTTCTTTTACTGCGGTTGTTTATTGCATGTGAAAATCATCGCTTCGATAGTGATAAAAGGCAGATCATGGCAAAAGATCTGATCATGAACAGGCTCCCCAAAGCCAAATCCTTTGATATAACCGGGTTTAAAGAAGACAAAGTGCAGATGCCCAATGATTCGAATTTTAAAATCCAGATACGATATTCCTTAGACATTGAATACCTCGATTCCAACAAAGTTTTTCAGAAGAAAAAAGCCATTGTGATGTTTACTCCGGATGGAAAATCTATTATCAATTCAAAAATAATTGACCGCTAATTTGATTCCTTAAAAAATAATATTTCAATTATGAGTTCATTAAAAGAACGCTTTTTAGCATTGGATGTTTTTCGTGGAATGACCATTTGTTTTATGATCATCGTGAACACACCCGGAAGCGGAGCCATTCCTTATCCTCCTCTGGAACATGCGACATGGCACGGTTTTACGCCTACTGACCTTGTGTTTCCATCTTTCTTATTTGCCGTTGGAAACGCAATGAGCTTTTCATTAAAAAAATATGAACTGATCAGCAATGCTGCCTTTCTTACCAAAATTATTAAGCGTACTATTTTGATTTTTTTGATCGGGTATTTAATGTATTGGTTTCCGTTTTTCAGGTTGAATGCTGCCGGAGATATCATTCCTGCGCCCATCGCCAACACAAGGATCATGGGCGTTCTTCAGCGGATCGCGCTTTGCTATTTCTTCGGTTCGTTGCTCGTTCATTATTTGTCGCCCAAAAAAGTAATTATCGTAGGCATCGTTTTATTAATTGGCTATTGGCTACTCTTGCTCGGATTTGGAAATCCTTCTCAACCATTAAGCATGTCGGGAAATGCCGGACTTTACTTAGATAAATTTTTAATGGGAAATAATCATCTGTATCATGGCGAAGGAATTCCTTTTGATCCGGAAGGATGGCTGGGAACATTGCCCGCAATTGTAAATGTGATCATTGGCTTTTTTGCAGGAAAATTCATCCAGGAAAAAGGAAAAACATTTGAATGTTTGTCTAAATTAATGCTCTTTGGCGCTTTGTTTATTTTTATTGCATTGTGCTGGAACATCGTTTTCCCCATCAATAAAAAACTATGGAGCAGCCCGTTTGTTTTGGTTACCTGTGGCATTGATTTGATCCTTATTTCAGCATTGATCTATATTTTGGAAATGAAGAACTGGAATATATTCCGCTGGTCTGAATTCTTTCAGATCTTTGGAAGAAATCCTCTGTTTATTTATATTCTCTCTGAACTATTAGTAGTAGTACTTTTTATGGTTCACGTAAGTCCGAATGAAAGTGTATTCAACTGGCTCAACAGGGTCATTTTTCAAACAGCAGCTCCAGGGCCGTTTGGTTCATTTTTGTTTGCCATTTTTTATATGTTGGTTTGCTGGAGCATCGGCTGGTGGCTGAATAAGAGAAGAATTTATGTGAAAGTATAGTTCAGAGTTCGTAGTTGGTAGTTCGTAGTTCGTAGTTAGTCTGTCACTAACTACGAACCATAAACTATGAATGAATTAAATCCTTGTGCTCTTCAACACTTTCGCGATCTTCACGTCAAAATTCATTTCCTTTTTATCCCTGGTTGCTTTGATCTTAAAATCATTTTTGTTTTCAGATTCCCTGATCTTTGAAGTGATGTCATTCACGCCAGCTACTTTTTCTCCATTGAATTCAGTGATCACATCACCTTTTTTCAAACCTGCTTTTTCTGCTGCTGAACCATCCTGCACATCAGTTACTTTTACTCCGTTTCCTGATTCGGTATCCTGAATTTGCAATCCGAGTTTTGGTTGATTATTGTTAAAGCGAAAATCAAAATTCTGGCGCGGCATTCTGAAGTTGAAATTGTTTCCGGGATTAAAATTGTGCATCATGTCTCTCAAACTATCAATGTTATAATTCATTGAGAAACCGGGAGCTTTTCCCAATTCTACGGTTACAGATTCTTTCTTTCCATTCCTTAAATAATTTACGGTTACCTTATCTCCCGGCTTGTAGGCACCCACTGCGTTTCTTAAATCTTCGGAAGAAGTGATTTCTTTGTCGCCAAATTTTGTGATGACGTCATCATTTTGCAAACCTGCTTTCTTCGCAGCACTCTCATCTACAACGTTTTTAACCACCGCGCCTTTATCAGTTTTTGCGGTCAATACTCCGAGAAAGGCTTTGTTGGAAGAGCTGAAAACATTAAGGTTTCCGGGCGTCATCCTGAAAAAATTATCTCCACCGTCGCCCATAAAATTTCTTTTCAGCACCGTAACATCTCCATTATAATCCGCGAGTGGCTTTCCATTAACCGTTATCTTATTGCTGTCAATTTCGATGATCATTTTCTGTGGACTCTGATCATTTTTACGGATAATGATCTCTTCATTTTTACGGTTGTTTGATGGTTGTTCCTGGGCAAAACCATTGTTGCTGAACAATCCGCAGCAAACTGTAAACATCGCTGATAAAAAAAATGTTTTCATTTTACTATGATTTTGAAATAAAAAAATTGTTTCCCCAAAGTAAAACGCGTGTGCCAAAAAACAAATTTTTAAAGTAATAAATAGTTTAATGTTAACATAAAACGTGAGGTTCAAGGTTGAAGGTTCAAGGTTGAAAGCAAGCGACATTTATAACTCAGTATTCACGATTGCAGTAAACCGTGAAATGAATTGAATTTTTATTTCTGGCCTCCTAAAATCTATATCTCAGGGTAGCAATCACTTCCCTCGGCGAAATCGGATTAATGCTATAGTTTTCATGAACATAAAAGTTATAAGTATTGGTCACATTGTTGAGTTTTGCCAGCAAAGAAAACTTTTTATAAGTATAGCCTGCCGAAATATCAAGCGTTGTGAATCCACTTACCGGAATCAATCTTGAATAGTTCTGAGCCTGGTCTTTCGTATTGTTCCATCCCGCAAATCTGTCGCCGGTATAAAATACAGAAGCGCCGATTTTGAAGCCTTTTAATTTACGGTCAAAAGAATAAAATATACTTCCGTTGGCAGTATGCGCCGGTGTTCCCACAAGTCTTTCTCCTTCTACATAACTTCCTTTCGTATCAGGAGTTTTTGTATAACGCATATTGTTGTAACTATATCCAGCTATTACATCAAGGCCTTTTACGGGATGACCTGAAATATCCAGCTCAATTCCATCGCTGGTGGTTTGTCCGGTTAATTCCTGGAACGAGGTATTGTTGTTGGGAGTAACACCATCAGCAGCAAACGGAGCGGTTTGAGCAAGATTGTTATTGATAATTCGGTAGGCAGTGAGGTTCACAGAAAGAGCGCCATTGATAAAATCATTTTTTACACCCAATTCATATTGATCGATGATAGAAGGAGCGAGCGCATTTCCAAAGACATCGGTTCCTTTGTTGACAGAAAATGAATTGGAATAACTGGCAAACAGCGCTGTGTTGGGAAATATTTTATAAACAATCCCAAACCGTGGAGAAAAGGCTTTATCTGTTTTCGAATCACCGTTTACAGTAGTATCTTTCTTCAAATCGGTTGTTTGGACGGCCTCCGCTTTTTGAATTGACCACCTTACACCTGCGAGCAATTTTATTTTATTCGAAACGCTGATGAGATCCTGAACATAAGCACCCGCGCGGTTCACGGGTGTTTCTGTTTCGGTGATTTTTGAAGCAGACGGAATATCAGTTCTTGCGGTAAATTTGGAATGATCCAGAATATTAATTGTGTCGTATATTTTAGGATTGTCAAAAGCATAATTGGTAGTCACGTCACGGTCCGCATCTATTCCTGCAAGAAGTGTGTGGCCAACAATGCCGGTTTTAAATTTCCCGGTTACGTTGATTTGTCCTGAAAAATATTTGTCCTGCGACTCGATCCTGTTCAATGGTCTTGCCCAATCGCCATTTGCCGCTGCCTGTATTCTTTCTGTTGAATAATAATCCCGGTTGTAAACATCATAAGAAGCGTTTGCATTCAGGGACCAGGAATCGTTGATCTTATGTTTCAATTCAGCGGTTGCATTTGTTTGATTGATCTTATTATACTGCCAGCTCACTCCCTGGAAAGTCTTTCGCGCCAGATGTGGAATAATCGTGTTGTCCAAAGAACCGGTTCCAAAATCAGGAGTGAAGTTGCTGTTCAGATAATCGGCCTGGATCAGCAAACTGGTTTTGTCATTCATTTTATAAAGAAGCGAAGGATTGATATAATATCTTTTGGAATGAACTTCATCCCTGAAGCTGTTCTCAGTTTCATAAGTGCCATTGACGCGGTACGCAATCTTTTCAGACAAAGGCCCATAAACGTCGAACGTTGGTTTTATCAAACCATAGCTTCCGGCTCTCACAGAAACATCGCCTCCAAAATCAAACTTTGGTTTCTTCGTAACCATATTAATAATTCCGCCGGGCGCCACACTTCCGTATAAAATTGCAGCGCTTCCTTTCAAAATTTCTACCCGTTCCAATGAACTCATTTCGGGCATCACAGCAGCGCTTACACGCGCTCCATCTTTGTACATATTATCGTCTGACATCCGGTAGCCACGCGCCGAAAAAGTTTCCTGCACACCACCGCGGGTAGAAGAAAGATAAACGCCGTTTACATTTTTAATAACATCACTCAACCGCTGTGATTGCTGGTTTCTGATCACATTCTGGTTAATAACAGAAATGCTTTGTGGAAGATCCATTGGCGCTACCCGAAGTTTGCCAATGGTTACGGGCTGAAGATTTTGGCTTCTTCTTCCGTCAACGATCACTTCATTTAATTGCTTGGCAGTGGTTTTAATCGTAAACACAATTTCGGTAGCATGGTGGTCTGAAACGCTTATTGTTTTTTCAACAGGAAGAAAACCGGTGCTCGAAGCAATTATCGTATAAGTGCCGGGTTTTATATTTTTTAAAATAAAATTTCCGCTTTCATCCGATATGGCAGAAAGCGAAGTGTTTTTAACAATGATACTGGCCCAGGCAACCGGTTGTCCATCAGAGGTAATTACTTTTCCTGTTATTTTTCCGTTGTATTCTTCATTGCCACAGCAAACTGAAAATGAAAAAGAAAATAGCGTTATTAATAAAATTTTTGAGAAGTTTTTAAAAGAGGGTGTCATTTTGAAATATTTTCTGTTTTAAATCGCAACATCTACAACTGATGTTTTTTTAACGGCAGCGAAAATATTTTCAAAATAAAAAACTGCTTTACGAAATCAGGAACACAGTTTACGGAATCGGGAAATACACTTTAGGTTCGAGGTTGAAGGTTCAAGGTTCAATGTTGAAGGTTGGGTATGTATTGTTCGTAGCTCTTGGTTGTTGAATAGCCACAAAGACTGAAAAACACAAGGAACATAAAGAAGGAATTCAATCTATTTATTCGTTTACTCGAAAAAAGGAGTGTATTGTGAGACTAGCTTCAACCTTGAACTTTCAATCATCCTATTAATGATCCGCAAATAACTACATTTTCTTTTTTACTTTTTTAAAAAACCCCTGATTGAAAGAATTCCGGTTATTCTTCTTTCTCCGGTTTTTTGCCTAAAATTTTTTATCTTCCAAAATTCTCAAATTCTTGAAGTATGAAATGGATCTTGTTATTATCGGGAGTGATTTTTTTTAGCAGTTGCGGCCTTCGACAGCGCGAAATGGAGTTGGAGAAAAAAATGAATGAACTGAATCAGCGCGAACAGCAGGTTGCTTTAAAAGAACAATCTCTTGCGGCGAAAGAAATACAATTAAATGAAAGAGAAAAGCGAATTGATAGTACAAAAAACGTTGTGAATGACACATTGTTTTTAGAACACAAAAAAATTCCGGGAACATGGATGGTCCAAATGGAATGTACAGAAACAACCTGCGCCGGCTCTGCAGTTGGCGATATAAAAAATGAACAATGGGATTTTAAATTCCAGGATAATACAGTAATTGCCAGCGCAATGAGCAACAATCGATTGGTGAGAGTTTATACGGGTGCCTATTTTGGAAATCTGTTGAAACTCTCTGTGCAACAGGATTCTACCGAAACGTCTGCAACAATAAACGTGCGTTTAACACAAACGAAAGAAAAGGAAATGGAAGGCGAACGTGAAATAATCCAGGCAAACGGATGCCATATTTTATATTCTCTTCGATTGAAAAAACAGTAGTGCAACTTTATTTATAATCACTTAATTGAGTGTATGATCTTATTAACCGATTTAGATTTTTCGTTGCCACTAAATAATCCGGTGATTATTTTTTCACTGGTACTGTTCATTATTTTATTCGCTCCAATATTATTAAAAAAAATAAAAGTTCCGCACATCATCGGCCTCATACTTGCGGGAGTTGCAGTTGGACCTTATGCGTTCAATTTACTCCGCCGCGACAGCAGTATTGTTCTTTTTGGCACGGTAGGACTTTTATATATCATGTTCCTCGCGGGACTTGAAATTGATCTGAAAGAATTTAAAAAAAATAAATTAAAGATTGCCGTCTTTGGTATTACAACTTTTTTGCTACCTTTTGTTTTGGGTTCATTAGCCAGCTATTACATTTTAGGATACAGTAAACTTTCCTCGATCTTATTAGCTGCGATGTTTTCAACTCATACACTGGTATCGTGTCCAATTGCCAGCAAATATGGGGTTTCGCAAAACAGGGCTGTAGCAATTACTGTAGGTGGAACGCTGATTACAGACGTTTTTGCTTTGTTAATTTTGGCAATAGTTGTAGGAATGACAAGAGGAGAGGTTTCTGCTACTTATTGGTTTACACTTGGTATTTCAACGATTGTTTTTGTGGCAATTGTATTTTTTATTTTTCCACTCATCATACAATGGTTTTTTAAAAAGAATCAGGACAGTATTTCTCAATACATTTTTGTTTTGGCAATTGTCTTTCTTGCCTCATTTTTAGCAGAAGCGGCAGGTCTTGAAGCGATCATTGGAGCATTCTTTGCAGGGCTTGTACTCAATAAATTTGTTCCGCATTCTTCGGCATTAATGAACCGGATAGATTTTGTAGGTAATGCACTATTTATTCCTTTTTTCTTAATTGGCGTGGGAATGCTTGTCAACTTTAATATCCTTTTTTTGGGCTGGGGGGCTTTAAAAGTGGTAGGAGTGATTGCTGTAATTGCGATAGCTACAAAATATTTTGCAGCGTGGATCACAAAGAAGAGTTTCCAATTGTCATCTGAGGAAGGTAAAATGATCTTTGGTTTAAGCACTTCACGTGCGGCAGCAACATTGGCGATCGTGCTGGTTGGTTACAATATTATTATCGGTGAAACGCCTGATGGCCTTCCTATTCGTTTGCTTGATGAAGATGTTTTGAATGGTACGATTTTATTAATTCTCATCAGTTGCGCCATCAGTTCCTTTGTTGTTGAAAAAGCAGCTCACCGTCTGGCTTTGAAAGAAGCAGAAGAAGCAGGGGAAAAAGAAGATACAGGTGAAAAAATTCTGATTTCATTAGCTTATCCTGATACCGTTTCAGAATTGATTGATTTTGGTTTAATGCTTAAGCCGAAAAAAAGTAACGTTCCGGTTTATGTTTTAAATATCATCAGTGATGATTCGAACAATGAGACAGCACAGTTTAACAGAAAAAAAATGATGGACAATGCCATCAAACAGGCGGCAGCAACAGAAGATCATATTATTCCATTGATAAGATATGATGTAAATATCAGTAATGGAATTATTTATACCATCAAAGAAAGAAACATTACAGATGTGTTGATTGGTTTGCATAAAGATTCAAATCAGATTGAATTTTTCGGCCCGGTTACGGAAAACCTTCTCTCCAAATCATGGGAAACGATTTTTATTTACAAATCGATTCAGCCTTTCAATACGTTGAAAAGAATGATCATTGCAGTCACAGCAAATGCAGAACTGGAGCCGGGCTTTAATCATTGGTTCAACAGGATTTCAACCATTGCAAAAGCAGGTGGTTTGCCGGTTCATTTTTTCGCAAATGATCTAACGATTGAGGAATTGAAAAAGTTTAACAGCCAGTCATCAAATCCTGTGGTAGCAAGTTACAGCGCTTTTTCCCATTGGGAAGATTTTTTAATCATGAGCCGCGAATTGAAGCAAAACGATTTTTTTGTGATTGTATCTTCCCGGAAAGGACATATTTCCTATAATGAAAATTTAGAAAAAGTTCCTTATTACCTCACTAAATATTTTACAAATAACAGTTACATCATTATCTACCCAAAACAATTGGAGAGCGATCAGGTTTTAAATGAAAAAGATCATTCTGATAACTTTATTTTAGAAGCTATCGCAGACAAAGTTCAGGTGGTGAATAAAGCCGGAAGCTATATTTCACGCATGTTTAAAAAGAAAAAATAATTTAATCGTCCAAATCTTTTCTTTCTTTTTTGGGCAAAATCATTTGTTTCGGATAAGGCGTATTTCCTTTTGCAGCAAACCAAAGAATGCGATTGAGAAGATCATCATTTCCTCCATCTATATGTTTAAATTCAGGTAAAGAAGATTGTTGAGAAAACTTTTTTGCTTTTCCTGATAATGAAACGGAACTTTTATTCATCTCATCTAGTGGAATATTATTTTTCAAAAATGAAAAAGGTTTTTTGATTGGCGTGTCATTAAAACAATCAAACATTGGCAGCGCCGTTGCATCAATTACATTCATCGGAGGAAGTCCCAAAATCTGCTCAATCGTACGCACAATGCAGGTTTGATTATAATTGGTATGAACTGTTTTTTGCAAAACAGAATAAGGACTTATTACAAAACCTGTAGTACGATATGCGGAAACATGGTCCCATCCGGACTGAGAATCATCTTCGGTTACAAACACAACTGTTGAATCCCAGAAGCGACTTTCAGTCAGCGCCTGGATAATTCTTCCAAGTGCGAGATCATTATCTGCTACCATTGCCCGGGGTGTTGGAAAACCTTCGGCCATTCCGGCTGTATGATCTGCGGGAAGAGCAAGGATCATTAATTGTGGCAATTGATCACCTGGCTTTTTTTCTGTTTCATGCAACTCATTTATAAAAGCATCTGCGCGAAGTTGATCCGTAAAATTGTGATCGTCATAGCATGGATAATCGTTTGATAAAATCGGGCGAACCCTTGAAATAGTTGTAGCATTTTTAAATTCTGTTTTTTTTCCATCAAGATAATTCTGATAAATTTTTGTCCAGTTTAAATTCCTGTCAAACTCAGGAATACAGGCCTCTCCGTAGACTCTTACGGTCTTTTCATGATCCAAAGCATTGTTCCAGATAAAACCTTGTTTACTGTAAACAAGAGCATCGGCAAGAACATGAGGATAACTTCTAAACCATGCACGAACATTTTTTTCAACATAGTCTGTAACAATTCCGGCATCAGTCCATGAATGTCCTTCAGCAGAAGATTTTCCTGCTGCATAATAATTATCAAGGAGCAAATATTCTTTCGCAAGTTTGTGTTCATTTGGAGTAATTTCATTTCCGTAAATACACAATGAACTCATTCCATTTCCTTCTTTCATGTCTCCCAAAACCTGGTCATAAGTTCTGTTTTCTTTAATGATATAAACGACGTGTTTGAAAATAGAAGGTTCTCCAATCCTTTGTGGTACTGGTTTTGCAGCAATTCCTTTTCTTGGTAAAAGAGTAGTGATCTTTGTTCTGAACGTTAAGTTAGCAGCCTCAACTCTTTGTGTGTATGATTTTAAAGTAGTATGGTCCGGTAATGGAATAATTGAAACTGTTGCTTCCTGGTGATGGCTGTTATAATTATTTTTAATTGGAGTTCTTGCACCTTCGCCTTCAAGATTGGCTACATAAATTGTTTGATCTGTCAAAGCCAAACCTGCAGGATATGCTTCGGTTGGAATAAATCCTTTTATCACTGAAATTCCTTTTCCTGAAGCAGAAGATTTTTTCCCTAAATTAATCACTGCAATAGCATTATCCATTCCATTGGAAATATATAATGTTTTTCCTGAAGCATCGATTGCCAGCGCATTTGGCGAATCTCCAATGAATTGATTCTCTTCACGATTCAGTTTTACAGAAATAGAATCAACTACTGAATTATCATCAGTTTTTATAACAGAAATATAATCGCTGTTTCCATTGGCTACATAAACAAATTTCTCATCTTTGGAAGTGATGATTGCATTCGGATGAAGACCAACTCCGATCTCTGTTTCAGCTTTTCCTGTTTTCAAATCAATCACGCTTACAGTTCCTGAAGAAGTAGCCCCGGTTCGTGGATCGATATAAACTTTTCCATAAGGAATTCCGGCTGTTTCTTTTGAATCGTCTGTTGGAACAGGCCCCGCCCAGTTCGTTACATACGCTTTTGAGGAGCTGATCGCTAATCCAAATGGAGCCATGCCTGTGTTAGTTGTCCAGATTATTTTTTTATCACGAAGCCTTAATTTTACTAACTGACTATTTCCATTTAAAACAACATACAAAAACTTTTCACCATCTTCATTTTGAATCGCAATATCATTGGGTAAAGACATTGGCGCAGGTGAAACAGCAGGAAAAGAAATTGAATTATTGATGTATGCTTTTTTGCCATCCCAAATAGCTTCCAAAATCAACGAAGATCTTTTTGAAGGATTCGCAGCACCCCAGAAAATATGAATTCCATCTTTATCCGCGAAAGATTTTATGCCCGAATAAGTGCTCATCAGTCCTTTATAATCGCCGCTATAATCGAGGTGGAACAGCAGTTTGTGATCCACTACATCTATAAATGCGACACCATATCTGTCTTCAACCGCAAGCGTTTTTTCGCCTGGAAGTAATACACAATCAAGACTGTGATTTTCAAGAGACGAACTTCCAAAATGAATTACAGTTCCCGCCGGATCACTAAAACGATTGTAAGGCATTAATATCGAACTATTGTCGACATACAACGTTGTGTCGTCATAACTGCTATGATAATTATCATCAGTAGTTACGAAAGATTTATTGATTCGGGAAGTTTTACAGGAAGCAAAAAAAAGTGCTGAAATAAAGAGCAGGAAAAGAAAACGAAAGCTTCTATCTTTTAAATTCATTTTAAAAAATATATTTTTTGTGTTTTGTATTCTGACAATATTCGCACATAAATTTCATTTTCGGATTCAAAAATTTTTGCCGCAAAAAAAACAGGTGTAATAAAAAATTTTTTTTCCAAATCTTCTTTTCGAAAAATTGCACAAAAGGATGAGTAAAAAATTACAAACTCTTACATTTGAATTTCTAAACTGTAAATAAACTTTTATTTGTATTTTTTATTTTTTTATAAAAATTCTATTTAAAAATTTTTTTAAAATATTTTTTACTTCGATCAACTCTAAAAGATGAACATGAACAAAATTCTAACCGCCACGTTTCTGATTTTTCTTTACGCATTTATTTCTTCCTGCGCACATCAGCAAAAAATTGATGCGTATCATTTCAACACGATAAAAAATATGGAAGTTAAAAGAGGCGCAGTCGTTTCTGCAAGTCCTCTGGCGAGCGAAGTAGGAGTGATGATTTTGAAAGAAGGCGGAAATGCTGTTGATGCAGCAATTGCAACACAATTGGCTTTGGCGGTTGTTCATCCTAGTGCCGGAAATATCGGTGGTGGTGGCTTTACAATCATTCATTTAAACAATGGACAAAACATTTCAATTGATTATCGTGAAATGGCTCCTGGTAAAGCTTTCAGGGATATGTATTTGGATTCTAACGGAAATCCACAAATGAATTTATCGCAGGAAAGTCCGCTTGCGAGTGGTGTTCCCGGTTCTGTTGCCGGAATTTTTGAATGCATGAAATATGCGAAACTTCCTTTTAAAAAATTGATTCAGCCAGCAATTGATCTTGCTGAAAAAGGATTTGTACTTGCGCCGGGAGAAGCTTCGAGTCTGAATTACAGCAAAAATTATTTTTTAAAGATGAATAAGGTCGTTCCGGTTTTTGTAAAAAATACTCCCTGGAAAACCGGTGATACTTTGGTTCAAAAAGATCTCGCCAACACATTAAAACGAATCAGGGACAATGGTGCAAAAGGATTCTACGAAGGAGAAACTGCGAGATTGATTGCTGAGCAAATGAAGAAAGACAATGGAATTATTACTGAAGAAGATTTGAAAAATTATAAAGCGAAAAACCGTGAGCCGATCGTTTTTGATTACAAAGGAAACACAGTGGTGACGATGCCTTTGCCAAGCAGCGGGGGAATTATTCTTGAGCAAATGTTGAAGATGAGTGCAATGGAAAATATTGGAGACATGAAGTATGGAACTTTGCAATCTGTGCAATTGATGACGGAAGTGGAAAGGCGCGCATTTGCAGACAGGGCAAAGTATTTGGGCGATCCTGATTTTGTAAAAGTGCCGGTGAAAACTTTGGTAAGCGATGAATATCTGAGAAAAAGAATGAGCGATTACGATCCTTCCAAAGCCGGAAATAGTAAGGATATTAAAGAAGGATATATTGCAGAAGGAGAAGAAACAACGCATTTTGATGTGTTAGACAAAGATGGAAATGCAGTGTCAGTAACGACGACATTAAACGGTGGTTTTGGTTGCGGAATTGTTGTTGCTGGAGCAGGATTTTTATTGAATAATGAAATGGATGATTTCAGCGTGAAGCCCGGCGTTCCTAATATGTTTGGTGCTGTGGGCCAGGAAGCTAATGCGATTGTTTCCGGAAAAAGAATGTTAAGCAGCATGACGCCAACAATTGTTTTAAAAAATAACCAGCCCTGGATTGTTGTTGGAACACCTGGTGGCACTACCATTCCGACAAGTGTTTATCAAACGATTGTTGATATCATTGATTTTAAAATGCCTCCTTCTGAAGCGGTGAATTTTCCAAAGTTTCATCATCAATGGTTACCCGATGAAATCTTTGTTGAAAGAGATTTTGATAAAAACGTAGTTGAACAATTAAAAGCAATGGGGTATAAAATTTCTGTAAGAGGATCAATTGGCAGAACTGAAGTGATTATGAATGATGGGAAAAAAATTACTGCCGTTGCCGATCATAGGGGAGATGATGGAGCTGCCGGATATTAATGAAGTAACATGCCGATGAGCTAATACGCTAATGTGATTAAAGGAGTTTGATAATAATTTTTTTGAAGAAAAAATAATAGCTTTAGATTCAAATTTTAAAGTTTGAAATGAAATAAAAGCAAAATCATTCATCACCATTTCAATAAAAAATTATGGCTAACAACAATGTTTCTCTTCACAGAGTACTGAAATCAACTCCCGAAAAAATTTATCGTGCGTTTACACAATCTATCGCTATTGCCTCATGGTTACCGCCATACGGTTTTCTTTGTACGGTGCATGAGATGAATGTGCATGAAGGCGGAACTTTTAAAATGTCATTTCATAATTTTTCCACCGGTAATGGTCATTCGTTTGGAGGAAAATATGTTGAGTTGAAGCTAAATGAATTTATAAAGTACACTGATCAATTTGATGATCCGAATCTGCCCGGTGAAATGATCACTTCTGTTTGGTTGAAAAAAGTTTCTGTTGGAACTGAAATAAAAATTTTGCAGGAAAATATTCCTTCTGCAATACCTGTTGAAATGTGTTATTTAGGCTGGCAGGAATCTTTGGAAAAGCTGGCTAAACTTGTAGAACCGGTCATTCCGGATTAATCACTCAAATTATTTTTTCCTCAATTGCAGCTATCGCATCCATTCTTCCTGTTTCATTAAATTTATCAAATCCGTATCATTAGCAGATAATGGCGGAAGCCAGAGAGAAATTTTTTCACGCTTCCACCAAAGCCCCTCAGGATTTCGAGGTTTTGCAAAACTATAACGATAAAGCACTGCACGAATATACCGCGGAGGCTTATCAGGAAAGGGGTTTTCAGCGAAAAGGCTGGTTGCGTTTTTGTCGTTATGAAGCAACTTCCATACAAGATTGAATGTCCACGGATATTCATCAGGCGTGGCCATGGAAGCAAACCACATTTGCCAATCCAAATGAAGTTGATAAGGTGCAATTTGTGGCGGACGTTTATCAAGCTGTACCGGCAAACCTCTGTAGATATAAGGCCTCCAGTCTGCGCTGTCATTCGGGTTTTCATCATTAGTTCCTTCAAAAACTACATTCAATCTCTCTTTTCCAACTGTTCCAAACGCACCATAAGTATTTACAAGATCCAAAGGATCATAAGAAGTGTTCATCACCTGGTTGGGAGAAATTAAATTAAACACAGGCTGAATACTGAGAAGTGCAACGATTGCAGTAACTACCCAGGCTGTTGTCATCATTGGCCGTGATGGTTGTGCATTTAGTGCCGCTGCTTTTGCTTTGTTTACCAAAACATTGGGAAGAATACGCCTCCAGAATCCATCATCCATGCAAGCGAGTGCCGGAATGATCGTAAGCCAGTTTAAAAAAGATAAGTTACCACTGAGGATAAGAATGAGTTGCAACAGAATCATGATCACTCCGCCAATGTGTCGCCCCAGACGAGGGCCAAATGCAAAAAGCGGTGCAACCAGTTCTGCAAGAAAGTTGAACCAAACTCCAATTTTTAAAATGGAATGTGGTAAAAAATGAAACCAGCGACTCAGTGGGCCGGGGATGGGTTGTGTTTCAAAATGATAATAAAGTGCTGTTCCATTTCTCCAAATTTCATCACCACGGATCTTGATCAATCCGGAACCTAACATGATGCGAAAGATGAGCCACCGGAATAAAATAATAATCGGCAGTGGCGGCGGATGCTTAGGAAAAGGCCGCATCTCCAAAAGTGGACAAAGAAATATTGCCAGAAAACCTGTTTCTGTAAGTTGAATTTCCCAGCCATAGCCATACCATTCCTCGCCCACATGTACAAAGGACATGTACAAAAACCAAAGAACTGCCATTAAAGGGACATTGGCATATCCGGCAACAATCACCAGCGAAAACAAAAAGCCAATCCATGCGAAAACAAGAAGCGCCTGGTCAGAATGGAACCACCAAAAAATAGACGGCAATCGCAAAAAACCTTTTGAGGAAGAGCCAAGAGCTTTGCTAACCTGTTTCAAAAAAATATCAACAGGAGTAAGTCCATCAGACCCAATTAACGGAATTATTTCGTTAATAGCGACAAGGAAAGCAACCGCATAAATAATTCCGAGCAGGCGCAAAATCATAAAGCGTGTAAGCCAATACGTTGGCTTATCAGAGTTTGAAAGTGATGATTGATTTTCTGAAATATCCATTTTCCTTTTTTGCAAACTGAAATTCCTGCACAAGAAAGTTGCCAAACAAAAATTGCATTTTAGCATTTGTCAAAAAAAGAATCATCTTTAAAACTTCGTTTACCGCCCATTACTAAAAAATAAGATAGAATTTTGTAACATTACAAAACTTTCATTTTGAAAACAAAGTACGATGCTGTTGTAGTTGGTTCAGGTCCTAATGGGTTCGCAGCCGCCATTACGTTGCAACGTCGTGGACTTTCTGTTTTGCTCGTAGAAGCGAAAGAAACACTGGGAGGTGGCGTTAGTTCTGCTGCGTTAACCTTACCGGGTTTTATTCACGATGTCTGCGCTTCTGTGTTCGCACTTGCTGAAGATTCGCCGGTTTTTAAATATTTCAATTTGCAACAATCCGGATTGGAATATGTTGCTCCTGAATATGCTATTGCACATCCATTTGATGATGGCAATGCCATAGCTGTAGAGACTTCTATTGAAAATACCGCCAGGCAATTAGGAAAAGATGCAGGCAATTATCAAAGAATTTTTTCACCATTGGTAAAAGAGTGGCCATCTATTCGCTCGGCTTTTGTCTCGCCACTTCATTGGAGCGATCCGACAAAAGAAAAACTACAGTTTGCCTGGAATGCGCTTAGTTCAGGAATACATTTTGCAAAAAATAATTTTCAAACGCAAAAGGCTCAATCGCTGTTTGCAGGAATGGCGGCGCATTCGATGGTTCCATTACACAAAGTGACCACTTCTTCGATTGCACTTGTTCTCAATACACTTGCTCATATAAATGGCTGGCCGTTAGTGAAAGGCGGAGCTCAACAACTAACCAATGCATTAGCTGCTTGCTTTCAATCTTTCGGTGGTGAAATTCAAACCGGAAATAAGATTACTTCTTTGCAACAATTGCCAGCGAAGAAAATAATATTGCTGGACGTAACACCGGCTCAATTGCTTTCCATTGGCCATGATCATTTTTCAGCGTTATATAAATGGCAGTTGAGACAATATCAATATGGTGAAGGAGTTTTTAAAGTGGATTGGGCTTTGTCGCGGCCAGTTCCATTTTTAAATGAAAAATGCAGGAGAGCAGCAACGGTTCACATTGGCGGAAATATTGATGAAATCAGCACGAGCGAAGCGATGATTGGGAAAGGGATGTATCCTGAAAAACCTTTTGTTTTATTTGTGCAGCCTTCAGTTGCAGATCCGTCACGAGCGCCCGAAGGCAAACAAACTGCATGGGCTTATTGCCATGTTCCCAACGGATCTGTAAAAAACATGACAGACGCTATTGAACAGCAAATAGAACGATTTGCACCGGGCTTTAGCGATTGCATTCTTGCACGTCATACGATGAACACGGCTGATATGCAGGATTATAATTCTAACTATGTTGGTGGAGATATTAACGGTGGCGCAGCCATTGCGACGCAGATTTTTACCCGACCGGTTTTAAGACTTTCGCCTTACCGCACTTCTGCAAAAGGAGTTTATGTTTGTTCTTCATCAACTCCTCCCGGCGGCGGTGTTCATGGTCTTTGTGGTTATTATGCGGCAAGACGAGCGGTGAAAGATGTGTATGGTGTGGATTTGGGTTGGTAGTAAGTATTATCACAACTTCATATATGGAAAATGAAAAAAAACAGGATTTTTTTTATTGTTGCGCTGATACTTTTTATTCTCGTTGCGGTTGATATTTTCAGGTGGATGGTAATCTTACAAAGCGCATCCTCTTTTGATCGGGCAACGGCACAATTTTTCGGTGCTTTTCCAAAACCGATGCAAAGTGCCGGCCTTATTGCTTTTTTGGAAATCGTATTTCTAATTGTTGCTTCTGTTTTATTTTCCAAGGCACGAAAAGAAAAAGGTTTAAAAGTAATCAGCGTCATTTTCTTTGTTCTAAGTCTCGTACTGATTGCATGGGAAGTGTTTACAATGTTGTAATTTTTGCAGATATACTTATAGTGAAAGAAGAAATAAGACGAAATTCCGTTTTGATTAACCATCAATCATTTTTCCGAAACCCATTCTTTTGCCTCGGCCAATTGATCCATCATAAAACCTTTTGTTTGCCCGGGAATCAGCTTGCCAAAAACGTTCGTAAAAGTTTTTACACCATCAATTTTAGAAACGATGGCGATCTTTCTCCATTGGGTAAAGTAAACAAAACCAAGTAGCGCGTCTTTGATCCATGCCTGAACCGTGTAGTTGCCAAGCGATGTATTGAGAACAAGCAGGTAATTTATTTTTCCAAATTCTTTGTAAATTTTTTCAACCATAGGATTGATGATCTCATCATAATCCCGGCCGGTAATGACATCATCTGCCTGGAACGCAGCAACATAAGGGGGCAGGCCTTTTATAACTTCAATCATAAAAAAGAATTTAAAAATTGAATGGAGGCTTTTGCCGAATAAAATTAAATAAAAATTCAGCAGGAAAAAAATAATTGCTTCCCGCATCCACCTTTTATTTTAGATTAGCTGCATGAATAAGTTTACTGCAAAAATTGAAATCATAGGAATTAATCCGTTTGTTTTTTTGCCGGAAAAAGTCTTGCAAAATATTTTTAAAGAAGCAGAAAAAAACAAAGGAAAGATTCCCGTGAAAATGAAAATTGAAGGGCATCAGTTTATCCAGACTTTAATTAAATACAGTGGACATTGGCGGCTTTACTTAAACACACCTATGCGAAAAATGGCAAAAAAGGAAGTGGGAGATTTTGCAAAATTTGAAATTGCTTTTGATAAGGAAGAACGAAAGATCACCATTCATCCAAAGTTTCAAACCGCATTGAACAATGATCCAAAAGCAAAGGAAGTATTTGAAAAACTTCGGCCATCGCTTCAACTGGAAATTGTGCGATATTTTTCTTTTTTGAAACAGGAAGAAACAGTAGAAAAAAATGTGACAAAAGCAATCAGCTTTTTATTGGGAAAAGGAAAATTTGTTGGAAGAGAAAATCCGTAAAGTTTTTCCGAAACTTACTGCTAACTTTAACTCTAATATTCAATTATCATGCAAAGCAGTAATACACTTTTTTCTCCGCAACTCTTCATAAAGAGCGGTGTTACCGATATTCAATTTTACAGTAAAGGATTAGGAGCGGTAGAACTAAGGCGCTTCAACAATGATGACGGAAGTGTGCACGTAGCGGAGTTTTCGATTAATGGTGCTATTTTCCAGCTTCATGAAGAAAATCATGAAAAGCATGAATTTGAGCCAACAAAAAATAATGGAGTAACCTGCCTGATCGGATTGTTTGTTGAAAATGTTGACAGCGTAATAAATAATGCATTAAATGCAGGAGCTACTTTGATCAATCCTGCCCACGATTATGATTATGGATACAGACAGGCACAAATAAAAGATCCATTTGGTCATATCTGGATGATTGAGAAAATTATTGGATGACCTAATTGTAATTGCCTTTCAAAACATTGTCTTTATCAGCCGGCGATAGAAACAAGATCGTTTTTACCGGTAAACAGAGCTTTATTGCCGTTTCTAATTTTGTTTCATGACTTTGAACATTTCTTAAACTTGAATTTATTAAATCATTAATTTTAATATCTCAAAATTTTATTTTAAACCTTTAAATTTTTTTACGATGAAAAAGATTTTTTCCAAAGGGCTTTTTTTAACCATGCTTGGACTGATAATGAGTTCGCTCATTTTCGCACAGGCCGATAAATCTAAAAGAGCAAGCCCACCTGAAACCGCTACAGGTACTGTTGACGGCTCACACATCACTATCAATTACAGCAGTCCTGCCGTGAAAGGGAGAAAGATATGGGGCGGCCTCGTTCCTTATGATAAAGTATGGCGTCTGGGTGCTAATGAAGCCACTACTTTCGAAACAAGTAAGGACATCAAGGTAGAAGGTAAAAAACTACCGGCTGGAAAATATACTTTGTATGCAACCCCCGGTGAAAAAGAATGGACATTTATTTTCAATTCAAAAACAATGGATAATGGGAAGCCGGTTTGGGGAATCAAAGATGAGAAAGGAACTACTACAGAAGATCCTGCCACTGATGTGTTGCGCGTAATGGCAAAACCTGAAAAATCATCCAGCTTCAATGAAAGAATGAAGATAGATGTAACTAAAAATGGTTTTGTGGTTGAATGGGAAAATCTGAAAGTGCCTGTTTCCATCAAATAAATAATTTTATTTCTTAAAAAGCCTGTAAGATTTTCATTCATCTTACAGGTTTTTTATTTAAGAAAAAGAGGAGAAATTATTTTCGTATATACATCACTGTTATTAAAAAAGGAAACGCATTTATTTCTGCATTCAAAGCATCAATTCACCGTTCACTTCTTCGCTTTTCTTTGCTTTTTTTCATTGGTAAAAAATTCCGCGAATGTATCAAAATCTTTGCGGTAAGAAAGTTGGATTCCCGTTCTGTTTCTTCTGGTAACTCCTGCAATATCGCCAAGATCAGGGTCGCTTCTGTTGAATCCAATTACACGCAAATGTCCATCAGGGCTTATCAGATATTCAAACGAAACGTCCGGAGTAAATAAGAAGTTGGAATTGGAAGTAGTGACCGCCTGACCGAGCCTGTAGTCCACGTTTCCTGCGACAGTAAGCAATAATTTATTATTCAAAAAAGCAGTTTTCACGCCGAAATTACCAACGTTTTGAAGCTCCTTTTGTGTGGCGCCTTTTTGAAAATTGAAATCAGAAGTGTTGATATTGGTGATGAGATTTACAGAATTGGTTTTCAAAGCTTTTTGCAACCATGCATTCAAAGAAGTTGATAACGTTGACGATAACAATTGCCCTACACTTCTTGTTACAAAATTGCCTGTATTATTTCCCGTTAGCAATGGCTGGTCGGTGCTCATGAACTGATTGAACAACAATAACGAAGCCACCTGGTTCATCAGCGCGGTTTTATCTTCCTGGAATCTTGTCTTTAAAAACTCTGTTGCGATCGGATCAGATTTTAAAGGATTGTCAAAAGGAAATTGAAATTCAAACTCCGGCTGCGGATTTTTCAAAGTTCCTCTTAATTGAAAAATAATATCTACATCACCATTGATATTTCTATAACCAGTGCTGGTCGGAATATTATTAAGGTTCACATTCTGTGCCCTGTAAACCGCATCAATATTCAGATTGGCAAGATAGGGGTCACCCTGCCATTCGATATATCCCTGTTGTAATGTAAAAGGTGTTTTTAAAAATGTTTGAAAATTAAAAGTGTATTGTCCTTGTTCAATATCATATCTTCCCCTGATTGTCAGCGGATCTCTTGTGCCTGCCGTAATATTTAATTTTCCGCTGCCCTGCGCTTTGATCACATCGCCGGTTGTTTCATCAAGGATCACATCAATTTTTACCAATGGATTAGCCGTCAATTCCATGTTTACTTTTATGTTCGTGTTTTCACGTGCATGCAGATCAGCGGTCATCTCGCGGCCGAATTTTATAAAATCAATATAATCCATCGAACTGCTTTCTGCCGTTTCTCCGGTAGGTAAATAAATATGACTGCTGTCCGTTGGCTCTCCGGAAATATTCATTTGCATATCGTTTATAAAACCATTAAGGGATAATTCTGCCTGGCCCACCACATGTCCATAAAACTCAGTATTGTCGCGGGCTGTAGTGTTTAGCAAAGTAAATCTTGCAGGCCGGTTTCCAATAGGATCGGTTTTTATATGAAGTTCATTGAAGAAAAAATTATCGAAAAAAGTATGATAGATTTTCCCTGAAAGTGTGGCAGTGTGCTTAAGCGTATCTATTAATTTTATATTTCCAAAATCGATTTCATCAGGATTAAAAGTGATGATAGAGCTGTCTTGTAAACTATAGCGGCATTGTGTGTAATCTACTGTCAGTGCGGTTTTATCCAATCGCAACTTTCCTGTTAATTTTGGCGCAGATGCTTTGCCCGAGATCGTTAATTTGCCGGTTGCCTTTCCATAAATGTTCGTAAAAATATTCCCAAGATAATTTTCAAGAAGATGAATTTCAGAATTATTAAAAACAACCGAACCGCTCAATTGATTGATACTTGAATCTTTAAAACGGTATCCAAAGTTCCCGGAAAAATTATAGAGATTATTGTTGGAGATCACATTTGCTGTTAAGTCGCCGGGAACAGAAAGATATTCTCCATTCGCAATGATAACGCCGACAGAATCATTTTCAAATTTGAACTGGTCAATTTTTGAATCAAACTCAACTGACATTTTTCCAAAAGGATCATTGACACGAATATTGCCATTAAACAAGCCGGCAAGTTTCGGTGATTTTAAAAAGAATGGCGTCACATCTTCTACAACAAGGTTTTGCACGGCTATTAGAACATCATTGCTGTTTCCGATGGATGAAGGCTGCGTCGAAAGATAAATCTCCTGGCCATTTTGCGAAAGCTTCAGGTTGTTAGCCATCAGCATATGATCATCGAGTTCAAGAACTCCATCTTTTGCAATCTGCCATTGTTTTTTATTGATGATAAAAGTGGATGGATTGAAGGTTAATTTAAAACCGCTTTTTTTCGTTTCAAGAATTGCGGAAAGATCCGCATCACTAAGTGTTCCATTTCCTGTAGCATGAATTTTTATGTCAGAAATATTATTGTTGGCAACAACACTCAGCCTGGTATCAGGTGAATGAAGACTGTCATTGATCACGACGTCATCAATATCTCCCTGTAAAACAAGAGTGTCTTTGGTTCCAGTTGCAGTAAAATCCGTTTCATTAAAACTGATATTACTGTAATTGAATTTTGGAACATGCGCCTGAATGTTTAGTGAATTGTTCGCAATATTAATATTGCCCTGTATCACCGAATTATTAAAACCGGTAATTTTTGTGTTGAATAAATTGACATAATCGCTGACATTTTTTGTGTTGATCACAAAATTAAAATTCTGATTGGCGATTGCTTTTTTGGGTTTATCAATATAAGCCGGGTAATATTTATTCAGAAATAATTGAAAGGCGTCAGGAAGTTGCAATATGTTGAAAGTGCCGTTGATACTGGCGTACAACTCGTTAGTAGCAACTGTCAATAATTTTTTTCCGTCAATAAATGTAGAGCTGATTTTTAAAGAATCAAATGATAATATCTTTCCTTCATCAGATAAAACCGCATTATACAATTTTGCCGAGCCTAAAAAGTTATCAATATTATTTCCTGTAAAATTCAATTTGAATTTTCCGGTAAGAGAAATGCTGTCATTGGTAAAACCTAAATTTTTCAAATGAAGTTTGGTAACATTTGCTTCCAGGTCAAACTCAGGATTTGTTTTGCTGAAATTAATGGAACCGACTAAAGTGTCAACAATAATATGCGGATCGTTGATGCTTGCACGGCCGGTAAAAAGCCTGTTTTTAAAATCACCATGTGCGATGATATTCGTATAAGGATAACCGTTAAATTCTACTTTGCTGATGTTTCCATCAACGCCGATATCAATATTATCCGCGTTAAAACCTTTGCCATTGATTTTCCCATCAAAAACAATATTTCCAATGGCACTGTTATCAATAAATTTTCCGAGTTGAAAATTGCTTGTTGAAACTTTTCCCTGGTAAACCGGTTTTCCCACATCGGGAATCTGCAAATGAAGATCAGTTTGAAGTGTGCCAATGGCGGTTGTTAAAGTTCCATAGGTTACAAAATCGCGAATGTAACCAGTGTAGCTTCCTGAAAAACGAATGTTTCCAAAAGCGCTCAAATTGGGATTGGTAATGGTTTTCAGTGAAGGAATGAGGCGCGCCAGTTCATTATAATTCGTTCTTAATTCGTTCGATCTGAAATCAATAAATGTTTTGTCAATATCGGGCAAACCTCTCAAACTAATATCTCCATCAAGAAAATTGTCGGGCCCGGCACTGATAATCATTTTCTGACCGGTGATATTATCAACTTTTCCATGCGCAATTCCGTTTACAGAAAAAACCTTATTCCACGATCTTGTTTCGGGAGCAAAATAGGCGAGGTCTTCGCTGCTTACTTCGCTGTTTTTAAAATGTCCATCGAGCGTTACTGCATGAATAAAATCCTGCATATCGTCATTAAAATGATTATAGTGCATCGCATAATAATCGCGCAGATGACTGTTGTTGGTAACAATATCCAGGTTTTTAAACTCCATAATTTTAGGAGTGAATCTGAAATCGGCATTCAGCTTTTTTATCAAAAAACCACCACGGTCTTTTGCTGAAATGGCAACCTGGGATTTTAAAGTATCACCCACTAAAGTAAAATCTTTAAAATTTCCTTTGATGGAAGAAATGACAATGTGCCTGTCATCAAATTGGTTCATAACGGGCGGAGAATAACTTTCTCTTTCAACGGCAAGAAGGCCGTCTGTCATAGAAAGATTATTTACGGAAAGCCGCCAGTTATCAGTGTTCCATTGCAATCCTTTTACTTCCGGCATTTCTTCATCTGGTGTGGAAGTGGTATCAACCGGGCGATTGCCGGTATAATCATACAAAGAAAAAGAAGGGTGATCCAAAACGACATCACTGATCCTGATGATCTTATTTTTGGTATCAAATTCATCGGCATGAACGTTCAGTTTCGTTACAGAAGCCAGCATATTTTCTCCCCGCCATTCGTCTCTTTGCCAAACTTTTATATTTTTTAAATTCAGCACTTTCAAATCCAGATCGATTGCATTCGAAGAAGTATCCACTTTTTTCTTTCCCGGACTTGAAAAATAATCAATTAAAAACTGGTAATTCCAAACAGAATCTTTTCGGTACAGGTTCACAAATGCATCTTCAAGGCCAATATATTTCAGCGTAATTTTATCTTTAAAAAAGAACCAATCGGTGAGGCTGACTTTTGCAGTTCCGGCGTAAAGCAATGTGTCTTTTTTCCGATCCAAAACCAGCAAATCAGTCATCGACATTTTATCAAAAAGTTCGAGATCGATTTTTTTGATGGAAACAGTTGTGTTGAGATTTTTTGAAAGCCTGTGAGCCACCCTGTGAATGATGAAGGTTTGAAAAAATGAAGTCTGCACCAAAATCCAAAGAACAATGATCAGCACCAGAATGCCCAGCAGTACTTTGAGAAATATTTTAGAAACTTTTTTCAGGGGAAAAACTATTATGCTCACAGGCAAAAATAAAGAAAGCGCTTCGTAAGGCAAATTTCGTTATATGTAATTGCGTTGATGAATTGTTAATCTGTAGATGTGAACAGTGGACGAAGAAATAACAATCAATTTTATTTCGCCACTTTTTGCTATAGTTCAATAAACAGCAAACGAAGATATATTCCCTTTTCTTTTTTTCTTATTTCTTTTTCAGAGTTCTTTTTGTAGCAGTTTTTTTCGCTGCCGCTTTCTTAGGCGCAGCTTTTTTATTTGCAGCAGATTTTTTATCAAAAGCTTTTGGTTCCTGTTGCAGAATAATTTTCTTTACATCTTCCAGTTGCAATTGTTCTATTTCTTGAGGAGTTCGCTTCCCAAGTTTCAACATTTTTTTTCCGAAACGAATGAATGGTCCCCAACGGCCGTTTTCAATGGCAATCTTTTCTTCAGGCCATTGTTTGATAAAACGATTCGCTTCTTTTTCGATCTTTTTTTCGATTAGTTCATTGCAATCTTTTTGAGTAAGATTGTCAAAATTATACGCTCTTGGAACATTGATAAAAAGATCATTCCATTTGATGAAAGGGCCGAAACGTCCTTTTCCCTTCGTAATCGGTTTTTCGTTGTAATAACCTATTGGCGCGTCTTCTACCTGTTTTGCTTTAATGATTTCAATGGCTCTGTTCAGATCTACTTCTGTTGGTTCTTCCCCTCTTGGAATGGAAATAAATTGCTCGCCCCATTTTACATAAGGACCAAATCTTCCCACATTTACTGAAACTTCTTTCTCTTCATATTCGCCCAGCATCAGCGGAAGTTTAAAAAGTTCGAGCCCTTCTTCCAGCGTGATCGTTTCAATACTTTGCGTTGCTTTCAATCTTGCAAATCGTGGTTTTTCTTCGTCCACTGCGTTTCCGATCTGAACCATCGGGCCGTATCTTCCCATTCTTGCAAAGACCGGTTTTCCGCTTTCAGGATCCGTTCCCAGTTCGCGTTCGCCTTTGGCGCGTTCGGCATTTTCCAGTGTGTGTTCAACTGAATAATGAAACGGTTTGTAAAATTCTCCCACCATGCTGTTCCATTGCAATTTGCCTTCAGCGATCTTGTCAAATTCTTCTTCAATATTTGCGGTGAAAGAATAATCCATCACTTTATCAAAATACTGATTCAAAAAGTCAGTTACCACAAGTCCCAAATCCGTTGGGAAAAGTTTTCCTTTTTCTGCGCCAGTATTTTCAGAGATGTTTAATTTGCTGATGTCGTTGTCTTTAGAAAGTTTCACGATCCTGATGTCGCGTTTCACACCTTCTTTATCTCGTTTTTCTACATAGTTTCTTTTGATGATCGTGCTGATAGTAGGAGCGTAGGTACTCGGTCTTCCGATTCCCAGTTCTTCCAGTTTTTTTACCAGGGAAGCTTCGGTGTATCTGGGTGCATGACGTGTAAATTTTTCTGTCGCTGTCATTTCTTCAAACTCCAGTTCCTGGTTCACGGTCAGAGCCGGAAGACGACTTTCACCAAAACGATTGTTCTCATCGTCGTCGTCATTTCCTTCGTTATAAATTTTTAAAAATCCATCGAATTTTAAAACTTCGCCTGAAGCTGTCAATTCTTCTTCAGCAGTGCTGATCTTTATTTTAGCCGTAGTTTTTTCAAGAATCGCATCGCTCATCTGGCTGGCGATTGTTCTTTTCCAGATCAATTCATAAAGACGTCCGGTTTCAGGATCATGAATTCTGCTTTCGCTCATATCTGTCGGCCTGATAGCTTCGTGGGCTTCCTGTGCACTTTCATTTTTATTTTTGTAGTTACGCAGCTGCAAGTAATTTTCACCATAATTTTTCAGGATCTCATTTTTGATCTGGTCTTTTGCGGTGGCGGACAAATTCAAGCTGTCGGTACGCATATAAGTGATCTTTCCGCTTTCATATAATTTTTGAGCGAGAAGCATCGTTTTGCTTACGCCATATCCCAATTTTCGGCTCGCTTCCTGCTGCAGGGTAGAAGTGGTAAAAGGCGCGGCCGACGTGCGTTTTGCAGGTTTTACAATAATGTCCTTTACTGAATATCTGGCATTTTTACACCTGCTCAAAAAATCTTCTGCTGCCTCTATCGTTCTTGTTCCGCCATCTTCTGCTTTGAAAGAAATTCTTTTTCCGGAAGAATCTGTGGCAGCTAAAGTGGCTTCAATTTTAAAACTGCTTGTGGCAACAAATGCATTGATTTCCCTTTCTCTTTCAGCGATCAGTTTTACGGCTACACTTTGAACTCTTCCGGCACTGAGGCCGCCTTTCATTCCTATTTTTCTCCATAAAACCGGCGAAAGCTCGAAACCTACCAATCTGTCCAAAACTCTTCTTGCCTGTTGCGAATTCACCAGGTTCATATCGATCAATCTTGGATTTTGAACGGCGGCATTAATAGCTGGTTTTGTGATCTCATGAAATACGATCCGCTTGGTGGTTTTTACATCAAGCCCTAACACTTCTGCTAAATGCCAGCTGATACTTTCTCCCTCACGGTCCTCATCCGATGCCAGCCAAACAGTATCTGATTTTTTTGCATATTGTTTTAAATCCTTCACTACCTTCGCCTTGTCTTCCGGAACCTTGTAGCGCGGTTGAAAATTATTATTTACATCAATGCCCATGTCGTCTTTTTCAAGGTCGCGGATATGGCCATAACAACTTTTCACTTCGAAATCGCTGCCAAGTATTTTTTCTATGGTTTTTGCTTTCGCAGGGGACTCAACTATCAATAAATTTTTTGCCATAATTAACTTAGTTTTCCAATTCTATACCTTTTTCTTATTCCTGAAAAGTTCGAATATCGGAATTTTTTCACGCTTGCAATATTAGCTTAAAAATTAAAAATGAAATTTTTAATAGAAAATTTGTTTTCTAAAATGCGTTTTCTATCTTCGTAATCCCCACCGAGAACGATTTTCAGCCTTTTTAATTTTTTAAAAGAACGAAAAGAATAGTCAAAGATTAATAATTTAACCTGTGCTAACATATTTTTTATACAAAAAAAGCGTTATGCAAATATTAACTGCTAACTGATAAAAAATACTTAGACTAAAACTGTCTCGATGAGAGTTGTAATGCTTGGGGCGGGAAACACCGCAACTGTTTTATGTGAATTGATCGCAAAAGCCGGTCATGATATTGTTCAAATTGTCAGTAGAAAAGAAGAAAATGCCAAAACTCTTGCTTCATCTTACCTGGCTGCTTCTGGTTCTTTAAAATCTGTCGAATTTGCTGACGCGGATATTTATATTGTCGCTTTGCACGACGCTTCGCTTGATCATTTTGATATGCCGGCCTTGAAAAATAAACTGATCGTTCATACCGCTGGCGCCGTTTCCATCAATGCTTTAAAAGATACTTCTTCTACCTACGGTGTTTTATATCCGTTGCAAACACTTTCCAAATACGGCGATCATATTCCTGAAATTCCTTTTCTGGTCGATGGTAATAACCAGGAAACTTTGCATCGTGTTTTAGGATTTGCCAAAACGCTTTCCGGCAATGTCATCGAAGCCAATGATACAGAAAGATTGAATTATCATGTAGCGGCAGTTTTTGTCAGCAATTTTACCAATCACATGTATGCGCTGGCAGAAATTTATTGTAAAAATGAAAGACTTGATTTTAAAAATCTGTTTCCATTAATAGATGAAACTACTTTAAGAGCGAAACAGATTTCGCCGTTTCTTAGCCAAACAGGGCCTGCCATCAGAAATGATATTTATACGCTTAACCGCCACTTGCAGGCGCTTTCAGCAAATCCGGAATTGAAATATATTTATCTGAAAATGACCGAAAGTATTATTAAGTCGCATGGAAGCAGGTAAAATAGATTACTCTTTCCAGTTGAGCTGAACTTTTTTTCCGGTAGCTGCGGCCTGGTAAATGGCTTCGATGATTTTCAAATCTTTTAAAGCTTCTTCACCATCAACGGCAACAATTGGTGTTTTTCCACGCAAAATAATATCTGACATTTCATCCATTTGAAGCGTTTGTTGCGTTACGTCCGGCTCATTTATTTCGCCTTTGTTGGTTCTTCCACGAATCGGGCCGTAGCCTGTTGCGGGATATAATTCTGCAAAACCATTACTTCCATCCAGGAAAAAGCGATCCAGGTTATTCATGTCATAAGTGGAAAGACACGAAGCAACAGCGCCGCCCGGAAATCCTAACTGAAACAACATCGTTTCGTCAATTCCTTCTTTAAATTTTCCGGGATTATTTTTCGTTTCCTGTGCAGTTACCCAAACCGGATCTTCGCCAACCATGTATCTTGAACCATTTACCGAATAAATTCCAATATCCATCATCGATCCGCCACCTGAAAGGCTTTTATTCAACCGCCATTGAGTTGGATCGCCGATAGCAAATCCGCTCAAACCCTGGAAGAACTTTATTTTCCCAAATTCTCCTGAAGAACGCTGACGAATCACTTCCAAAGTGTGCGGCTCAAAATGCATCCGATAACCTACCAATAATTTTACGTTTGCTTTTTGACACGTATCAATCATTTCGCGCGCTTCTGTTGGATTGACCGCCATTGGCTTTTCACAAATCACATGCTTTCCTGCTTTTGCTACTCTTATTACTTCGTCATGATGAAGCGCGTTTGGAGTGATGACATAAACGGCATCAATCTCAGCATTGTCTTTTATGTTATCGAAGTTGTCATAATTATAACAGTTTTCGGGAGAAATATAATACTTGTTTTGCCATGATACTAATTTGGAAGGAGTTCCGCTGATCAAGCCAACTAATTTTGCTTTTTTGCATTGCTGCATTGCGTCTGCCACACGGGTTCCATAGCTTCCGAGGCCCATTATGGCTACCTTCAAAACTTCGTTTTCATTTTTTTCTTTCATAAATAAAATGTCTTTTTTTATAAATGGAAATGTGATAGCTGCAGTGGTAATTTTTCCTAAAAAATCACGTCGTGAATTCCTAAACGATCTTTGTTTTTAAAACAATAAGTTCACCTAAATATAAGCAATTAATATTTCGGTTTTTCTGACGTGAAACAGTAAATCCATAAATAGTTTGATTTTCCTTTTTATAATCAAAAATGGCAAACATTTTAGGAAGAAATAAATGAAATTTCTATGACCAAAATTGAAGATTCCATTCTACATAAAAACATCTGTTTTTAAAAGGTGGAAGATTTTTTCCTCAATTAAATACACTCTCCAATCAAAAGTGATTTGGCATATATTTTACCGTTATCTGCTTTAAAAACTATTTAAAACCTTAAAAAATCTTTTATGAAAACAGTTATCTTATTGCTTTTTGCAATCTTCTTTTCAGTTGCAGGAATGAGCCAAACCACAAGCGGAAGTAGTTCAAGTAACAGCCAAAATTCTATGAGCCAGGATACTACTACTCCAAAACACCACACAAAGCATCATACGACAAAAACGCATCATCACAATTACAGTAATTCGACCAGCCATCGTAATAGCGCAAGCGGAACCAATGGAATGGAATCTGAAAGCAAAAGTGCAAACAGTACAATGTCTCACTCCTCTACAAATAAAACAAGAAGGTCAGGACATCATTATGGAAGTCGTAATGGAACAAGTAGTACCAGCAGTGCAGATTCGACACGATAGTGTTTTATTTGTTTAAATTTGAACGAAAGACTGGCGAAAACCAGTCTTTCTTCATAATAGAAAAATCAGTAAACAAAGAAATATGGTCAATTCTTTTGTTGCTGAAAGGATGAATTGAATTCACTTTGAGATAATTAACTTTTGCGCAGACGTTTATAAATCTTTATAGCTATCAACAAAACAACGATAAGCAAAATCAAAATACCGAACCCCAAAGCAGCGCTTAGTAATTGTTTTACAACTGCAAGCATTACAATCACCACTAAAAAAATCGTCGCCACTTCATTCCACATTCTTAATTGTTGTGAACTCCATCTGAAAGTTTCTTTTTGTTGCTGACGAAAGATAGTATGCAAAAAAATATGGTAAGCAAACAATCCTGCGACGAAAAAAAGTTTGGTCAAAAGCCAGGCTGGCAAACTTCCATATAAGATTCCCATCCATGTTCCAAAAATTAAAGTTAGAATTGCCGAAGGCCATGTAATGCCGTACCAGAGCCGTTTTTGCATAATTGCGAATTGCTTGAGAAGGATCGATCTTTCCGGTTCTGTTTTTTCATTCGCTTCAGCAGTGTAAACAAAAAGCCTTACAATATAAAAAAGTCCGCTAAACCAGGT
>Ga0157371_10000820_pt1 | contig 35691 bp, 23 predicted proteins | sample C45metaG_FD_113462 | JGI IMG/M metagenome (GOLD analysis project Ga0157371, IMG submission 113462) | Corn rhizosphere microbial communities from Kellogg Biological Station, Michigan, USA - C4-5 metaG | ecosystem: Host-associated > Plants > Roots > Rhizosphere > Soil | place: USA: Michigan... | reverse complement strand
GCCATTGCCAATAGTGATAAAGGAAGCATTGTTAAAGAAACATTTGGACTGCTAAAGAAAAACTGGAAATTATTAGCCGTGAGTAGCGAAACCAGTAAAAACAAAGGAACCATGGCACTTGATGCCAACAAAGGATCATATTGGTTATCTGAACCTAACGATGAAAAGCATCAGATTGCCATAGATTTAGGTAACGTGCATAAACTAGCTGCCTTTGTTTACACTCCACCAAAAACCTTTTTAGATGGTATGATTGAAAAGGGAATTATCCAGATTAGTGATGATGGTAAAAATTGGAAAAACGTAGAAAGCTTTGAATTTGGGAACCTTATTAACGACCCAACTGCAAGAACACACTATTTTAAAAATGCAATATCAGCCAGATATATTCAACTACAGGCAACAGTAATTGCTGGTAATAAAAAATCAGTTGCCATTGCAGAATTAGATTTTATAGAAAAATAATAACCCAACACAGGGCGTCTTAAAGAGACGCCCTGTACTGTGAAGGTTTCATGCCGGTTATCTGCTTAAAGAATTTATTAAAGTTTGTAAGATTATTATATCCGCTTGCATAGCAAACTTCCGAAATTGAATGATCCGTGCTGCGCAAAAGTTTGCAGGCATGCCCTATTCTTATCTCGTTTACAAACTGAGTTAATGATTTTTGAGCCCTATCCTTAAAAAATCTGCAAAAGGAATTTGTAGTCATATTACATAAATCAGCTACCTCACTCAGGTTTATATTTCTCTGAAAATTCTGCATTAAAAACTGATACACCTTATTTATTCTATTTGTATCCTTTTCATCATACGGATTTTTAAAAGTAATGCTCGCCAGGTATTCATATTCGGTAGACGAGGATAAGATATCTACAATCTGAAGAAAAGATATGATCTGATCAACACCCTTCTTTTGTGGTAGTTTCGCAAGGATTCTGGTAACTTCCCGGTTGGTCTTTCCATAAAACTTCAATCCCCTTGCCGCCCTTCTTATCATATCCTCCATTGAGGTTAATACGGCCTGATCTTCTGTTAATGCCACAAGAAAATCTGAGGGAAAATAAATTACAGTGGATTTGACCTTATTCTTTTCTTCTGATAAAAAATTATTGTCACTTTGCCAGATGTGAGGTAAATCCGGAGCCATTAAAACCAGGTCATGATCTTCGAAATTACCTATACTATCTCCAACAATTCTCTTGCCATAGCTTTTCTCAATCCAGACTAGCTCGCACAAATCATGAAAATGAAAAGATGCAATCAGGGAGTTTGTTTCGATACGCTTAACCTTAACAGTCTTGGCACCTAAGGGATTTATTGCAATTAGTTCTGGTTTCATTTCAATTATTTTTTACCATGCAAGCTGTTGCTTCAGTTTAACATCATCCGAGCTTCCTCCAATCATAACGGTAAATAAACTAGCTGGCTCAAACACTTTCTTCATATCTGAATTGATAATAGATAAGTCTGATTTTGTCAGTTTAAATTCAACTGTTTTTGATTCCCCAACTTTAAGATGCACACGTTCAAATTTCTTTAACTGTTTTACAGGTTGAGATACTGAAGCAAATTGATTTCTAACATACAACTGAACAACTTCATCGCCATCATATTTTCCAGTATTCGTAATACCGAAAGACACGAGAAAAGACTCACCATCAGACCCCTTTTCTACTTTTATATCCTTATAATCAAATGTTGAATAACTTTTCCCATACCCAAATGCATACAATGGAGTGGCAACTTCTTCTACATAACTATGATCCAATGGGCTTTTTCTGTTATAGTGAACTGGTAGCTGGCCTACATTTCGTGGAACAGAAACAGGCATTCTTCCGGCCGGATTATAGCTTCCAAACAATACATCAGCAATTGCGGCCCCACCCTCCTGTCCTGGGTACCATGCACATAACAATGCATCGGCATTTTCGGCAGCCCAGTTCATATTTAGCGGACGGCCCTGGATATAAATTACAACAAGGGGCTTACCTGTTTTTTTCAGCTCTTTTAATAAATCCATTTGCTTACCCAGCAAATCCAGGTTAGATCTGTCAAATCCCTCTCCGCTCTCCATATCACTCTTATTTTCCTTCGAGGCTACCGCAGCACCAGTTGCTATATATTCTGTTTTAAAATCCCTTGCACTTGAACCTCCTACAACAGCAACAACAACATCAGCTTGCTTAGCCGCAGTAACTGCTTCATTAATATTTAAATTAGTTGTATCCCGAATGGCACATCCCTTTACATAAGTAACCTGGGCATCAGACAACTTTGATTTAATTCCTTTCAGAACTGTAATTACCTCTCCATCCTTTTGCGGAGCCGTATAATCTCCCAGCATATTGTACACATTATCTGCATTGGGGCCAACTACAGCTATTTTTATATTCTTTTTAAACGGGAGTGTCTGTTCTTTATTTTCCAGCAACACAATAGATTCTCTGGCAACCTGTCTGGCCATATCAATATTTTCTGCTGTTTTCACTCCCTGTCCAGCCTTCTTAGCATCAACATATGGATTTTCGAACAATCCCATTTCAAATTTTAATGCCAATACCCGGTATACTGCCGTGTCAATTGTACTTTTATCAACTTCGCCTTTATTAACAGCTTCAATAAGGTTTACAAATGCATTTCCTCCTAAATCAGCATCAAGCCCGGCATTAACCGCCAATATAGATGCCTGTTTATAATCCCTTGCTATACGATGACTCCCCTTAATACCTTCTATACTTCCAAGGTCCGAAACCGTAAAGCCCTTAAATCCCCATTCATTGCGAAGTATGTTGGTAAGCAGAAATTTATTAGATGAACAAGGAATTCCATCAATAGAGTTATAAGCGGCCATTATTGATTTAGCGCCCGCATCTACCGCAGACTGAAATGGTGGCAAGAAATACTCTCTTAGCTCTCGCTCACCTACACTGGCTGCACTCCCATTATGCCCACTTTCAGGAATACCATACGCTACAAAATGTTTCAATGTAGAAATGGTAGCATACGGATTACTCAGTTTGCCCGCACCTACTCCCTTAACAATAGCCGCTGCCAGACTTCCAGTTAATACCGGATCTTCTCCATAACCCTCTTCCACTCTTGACCATCTCGGATCACGGGAAAGATCCAACACAGGCCCATAACTAATATGAGCTCCTTGCAGGCGTATTTCCCTGGCTACAACACCTCCCATTTTTTCAAGAAGCAGCGGATTCCAGGTAGATGCCTGGCCAATGCCTGTCGGAAAAACAGTTGTTCCAATGGCCATATGACCGTGAGGTGCTTCTTCTGCTAAAAAAACAGGAATGCCCAGACGCGTATTTTCAATAACATAGCGTTGCAGCGCATTCCCGGCTTTTGCAGCCAATTCAGGGTTTAATCCGTTAGCTATAGTTTTTTGAGTCCATGGATCTGCGCGGTAAGTTGCCCATAACATCCCAATATACTTTTGGGCAACTATATCTTTAAATTTTTGTGAAACCGTTATTACATCCCCTTTCCTGTCATACATTTCCCACCCCAGAGGGCACAACAATTGTCCTACCTTCTCTTCCAGTGTCATTCTGCTGATAAGGTCCTTTGTACGTGCAGCTACAGATTGCTTTGGATCTTTGTAAATTGCTTTTTGCGCTGATGAAGTAATTGCAAGTAACATCAGGACGAAACAAACGGAAACCGAGGTTTTCTTCATATATAAATTTTATACTGCTATAATATAGATGTGCAAATATATCAAAATCCCGATTTTCATAAGCCTTCCTAACTATCCTGCATCAAAGCATTTCTACCTCCGTCAACCAAATAAGTAGTACCCGAAGCAAAAGCAGCATATTCACTTGCCAGAAAAGCACACCATCCTCCTATTTCGTCAGGGGTACCCAGGTTCTTTACCGGATGCAGTTCAATTGTGCGCTGTTTTTCCATAACTGGGTCCAGAAAAGAATCGAACCATAACTGATTCCCTGGAGTATCAATAAAACCGGGGGCAATTCCTACGGTTCTGATTTTAGGCCCCCATTCAATAGCTAAACTTCTTACCAGACCAGTAAGGGCAGTTTTAGTAATATTGTAAGGAAAACAACCCGGTAATGTTGAAAAAGCATGATTAGAACTTATCACAATAATTACCCCATTATTTTTCTCTAAATAAGGTTGACTAAACTTTGTAATGCGCCAATGCGATGCCAGATTAAGGTTCATATTAAAATCCCAATCCATTTCGCTGCATCCCTCCGGTCTGTCAAATACATTTTTACCTGCGTTTGAGATAAGAATATTTATTTTTCCGTTTTCACGATCAGCTACCGTCTGAACAAATGCCCTGATCTCTTCAGGATTTCGCATATCAGCCTTAACATAGCTTACATTGCCCCCCTCAGCTTCCACAGTTTTCAAAAAAGCTTTTGCCTCAGCACTTTCACTTGGATATTCGGCACAGCCCGCAATGGTGCAACCTGCTCTCGCTAAAATTTTTGCCACCCCTAAACCTATACCAGATGTAACCCCTGTAATAAGAGCAACCTTTCCTTTTAAGTCAATTTGTAAAGCCATAATTACTACTTGCTATCTAATAAACTTTATACATAAAACCCAGGTCGTGCCTCCAAAACTCCCGGATGTGCCTCCATTTCAGATTCAACAAGATCTACCCCTAAACCTGGGCGATCACTTAATTTCAAATGCCCTTCACTAATCATTTCTTTTATAGGATGATCAATAACTGTATCCCGCCATGGTACATCATTAAACATAAACTCCTGTCTGAAAAAGTTAGGTACCGATGCACACACATGAGCCGAAGCTAAAGTAGAAAGTGGGCCGTTTGGATTATGCGGAGCAAGTAAAACATTATAAGCCTCCATCATTGTTGCCATTCTTTTCATTTCCGAAGGCCCGCCACAACGAGTGATATCAGGCATCATAATATCGCATACATGCTTTTCCAGCACATCCCGTATCCCGTGACGTGTATAGTGCCGTTCACCTACACAGATAGACACATTAGATGGAATACGCTCCCTCATGGCTCGTAAAGTGTTTGCATTTTCTGGTCCTGCAGGCTCCTCATACCATGTAATATTCAATTCAGAAAGCCTTTGCGCCATTTTTACAGCCACGCTGTAATTAAGCATAGCATGCGTCTCAATCATAATATCAAAATCAGGGCCTACTGCTTCTCTAACTGCCTTACTAACCTCAAATGCCAGATCTTGCTGCGCTGCCGTAAGCTGCAGATTAGAAGATAAATCCTCGCCATACAAATAATTTGTATGTGCAAAAGGATCAAATTTAAGTCCTGTAAACCCTGCTTCTTTTACTTTCTTTGCCTGTTCAGCATAATCTTCAGCATTATGCCCTCCTCCGGTAAACCAATAGTTCGCATATAACAAAATGTCTTTTCTAAATGCACCACCCAGCAGTTCATAACACGGGGTACCAAGTACTTTACCTTTCAAATCAAGCAATGCCATATCAATTCCACTAATGGCACACATACTTGCACCAAATGGCCCCATCCAATTCAGATCGCGATACAGCTTAGTCCAGATAAAATCTGTTTTCATAGGATCAAGGCCAATAATCCTTTCACCTACATGTTTTGCAGCATGATATACTATAGGGCTTCCCGGCCAGTTTGTAGCTTCACCTACTCCTGTATGCCCCGTATCAGTATATATTTTCAATAAAGTCCAGTTGTATTTAACGCCTTCAACCAGCCATACTTTTACATCTGTAATTTTCATCTGTATAAAATTAGTTCTTAACGTAACCTGAAGGTCACACTTCCTTTCAATTGTTTGTCCTTAATATTTACCCTGCCATCAGTAAACGGAGAACCATAAAAAGGCTCTGAACCATTATTACTATAATCAGCAATCAGAAACTGAATGTTACCATCCTGCAACCAGCTTCTGGACGATTGCTTTTCATCTGAAAGTACTTTAATCCCCTTATTGTTCCCATTTTTAAGTTCAGCATACACAATATGCTGTTTTGTAGACCTAAAATCATTTGAACCCATCTCATTTGCATCGTCCTTCCAAAGGGCAGCAGGTATTTTACCCGGATCTTCTACTGATGAGATCCATTTGGCATTTAACTTTACCGTACCATTATCCCGCGAAATATCATCAGGAGAATAAACTGTAAAATCCCCACGTCGTTTCCAGTTCAGCTCATCAAATTCACGAGGTAACTGAAACAACATCCCATACTGATAAGGGTTGGCAATGGCCGGATCATTTGTTTTAACATCATAATCAACCTTTACACTGCCATCTTTCATAAAAGAATACTTAATGTTTCCACTAGCAGCCGAATAAGTAGTTTCCATAGTAATTACGACGGCATCTTCTGATTCCTTAGCAACAATATTTTTTACAAACAAGGTATACAGCGGATAATTTTTTATTGGATAAATGTTATTTTGATAGGTCTCGCCGGCTACATTAGGCTTTCCGCCATCTTCGCTGTTCATTGGCACCACACATAATACCGGGCCTTGTGCAAGAATCCTCTCCCCTTCACTTTCTGCGTCCGATATCACACCCGTTCTTTTATCTACAGTATACCTGATGTCACCTTGCTCAACAAAATAAGCTCCTGCGTTTTCCTTCAATGAAAGTGAAACAACTGGCTGATGCTGCACTTCTGGTATTTTCTTTAAAACAATGCGCTCTTCATTTGCAACAAATCCTGCCGGATCTTTAAAGGCAATGTAAACTTCAGTTGTTTGTTCATTTACCGGAATTTTTAACAAGCCCTTTTCATGCGAGCCAATCAGTGATTTGATTTCACCTGCGCCATTGTTGGTTTTATAAACAATAGAAACATCCTTTAATGATATAAAATCATAACGGTTTTCTACCTCTAGTACAAGCTGATTGTTTTGAACTTTCCATTCACCAGATTTTTTAACTACCACAGGCGCATAGGCTTTTTTCATACCCCAGTATTCTGGCTTTGGTCTGCGCCAACCATCAATTGGCCCCCATGGGCCATAACCCACAATTTTTCCGTCAGGCAGATGAAAAGTATCATCAATACCACTCCAGATAGCACCCCCAACATTACCCTTATGATGATAAATAGAATCGTACATTTTTACCAAAGGCAAGCCATAAGCACTTCTTACACCCGGATCTGTAACCAGCTCCCTTCTATTATAAGTGCTAAGGTGCGCATATTCACCAAATAAAGTAGGGCGGCTCATCGTATCAGTTGCTGCAGGCCCATTAATTCCCGGATAATGATAATTGGCAATGTCTGCCTTACTTCCAGCATTATTGAAACCACCCCAGCATTGATCATGAAATGAGGTTGGCCGCGTATTGTCAAATTCCTTTACCTTGTCTAACACCTTCTGCCAAAGCGGACTCCACATCGATTCATTACCTAACGACCAAATGATAACTGAAGGATTGTTTTTGGATGCCTGCATTTTTTCCAGATTTGCCGAGATCATATAAGGTAAGAATTTTTCATCTTTATAATTCCATAGTTTCCATATCGGCGAAGCATGATGCTGAATCCAGGTCAATGATGATTCATTTTCAACAAAGAGCCCAATTCTATCTGCCTCTTCTAAAAATTCTTCGGATGGAGGATAATGGGAAGTGCGTATATAGTTGCAATTGGCTTGTTTAAAAAGTTCAGCATCCTTAATTTCAAGTTCCTTACTGATGGCTCTGCCAGTTAGCGGATGAACAGAATGCCTGTTAACCCCTCTTAATTTAATTGCACTTCCGTTCACAAAAAGCTGATTTCCTTTAATCTCAACCTGCCTGAACCCTATTCTTTGTCTGTTCTTTTGAACCGCTTTACCACCAATAACAAGTTCGGTAGTTAAATTATATAAGTAAGGACGTTCGGTGTTCCATTGTTTTGGATTTTTCACTAAAAAACTATTGGCAGAGATAACAGATTTCCCCGGGGCAAGAGCTTCATTTAATGATGTAACTTTGTTAAACACAATTTTACCCTCGCTATCGGTTAGTATATATCGTAAACCGGCAACGGCATTAGTTTTAGATTCATTGCTCAGATTTGTTTTAACCCAAAGGGTCGAATTCTTATAATTCGCATCAAAACTGGTACTCACAGTAAGATCAGCAATATTAATTTCCGGCAAAGCAAATAAAGTTACTTTTCTCAGTATTCCGCCTACCGTATGTGCAGCATACTGAGAAGTACAGGCCAGAATGTCACTAATGGTTAATGCCTGAACCTCAACCTCCAGTATATTATCACCAGATTGAAGAAAATCAGTAATATCAGCTTCAAACGGAACAAAACTTCCTTCATGCTCAGCAACGTTCCTGCCATTAACTTTCACCAGGGCATGAGAGCTCACACCATCAAACTTTAATTTAACTCGCTTACCTTTCCATGAAACAGGTATTGCTAATGATTTGCTGTAAGTTACTGTTTCACCAGCCGCTACATTGTATCCCTGCATAGCCCACTCTCCGGGTACCTGAATAGCAGTGTTCTTTGTACCCTGTTTAAATTTCCATTCTCCATTTAATGATAGTGCAACCTCACTTAATCCCTGTACTGTAATGGGAACCGGCGATAATCTGGCAATTTCAATATTTTTACTACCTGCAAGCGGAAAGCTAATTTTTTGAATCTGAGCATTCACACTGTTTACCAAACAAAAGGAACAGGCAAAAATAATTTTGTAAAATGTTTTCATTCTTAAATTTTCTTAGTTTGATATCCAGGTTTACCGGTTTTACATAATTCCATATTTCGCAAATGCTTCTGTCGCGCTCATTCCTTCTTGAATTTTAGCCTGAACCATCTTCTCTCCTCTTGCCTTTTCGATCGCCAGATTTAAAATTTCTACTTCCTTGTGTTGGGGAACTATGCAAACGCCATCTATATCTCCCACCACAATATCTCCCGGGTTAATTTTTACACCCCTGATTTCTATTGGTACTCTAAAATCAATAACCTTTCCCCTAGGTGCCTGATCCTGAGCATAACTACCATAAGAGAAAGTAGGGAAATCAAGTTCCAGAATCCCTTTTGTATCTCTTGAATATCCATCTACAACCGCTCCGGCGGCGCCAAGCTTCATGGCTCTTGTACTCATTAGCTCACCCCATAAGGCATATTGCGGCGAAGCACCGCCGCAAATATAAACTTCATCCTTTTTTAAATCGTCCAAAGCCTCCAGCATCAGTCCAAAAGGCCGCTTTAAAACAGGATTATTTCCCTCATAACCGGATGATTCCAGAACATCTGCCTCCAATACGGGCATAGCCCTTCCGGCAACAAACATATTTTTCTGCAGGGGTTGTATTTCTGCTGGCAGAAACTGATACAGCAACCCCATTTTATCCATTATATCCCCAATTACCGCAGTATAAAGTTCAGTACGGATGATCTTAAAAAGTTCATCATCGTTATGCCATTTCATAGTATGTCAATTTTATAAACAAAATTCAACAATTGGTTTTTATAATTCTGTACCGTGGTTATCTCATATTTAAACTTTTTTACCTATTTTAAATCAAATAATAAAAAAATTGGAATATATAATTACAAAAACAACACCCAATTTACGGCTACTTAAGCTTTAGAACAAAACCATACCAACACCGCACAACACTTTGGTATGAGAGAGCCTTGGTAGGGCCTTTATAGGGCGTTGCTAGGGCCTTGGTAGGGCTAAACCCCTAATCAAGGCCCTAGCAAGGCTTGCCCATCCCCGGCCATTCCCCAAGCATAATCAAATCGTGCTGCGGGTAATTAGATACTAATTCATTTATTTAATAGGAATAAATACCAGATAAGAGTCATCTCCTTTCTTTAAAGCCAGACTTAATACCTTTGGCTCATCCTTTTCCAGATAGACATATGGGCGCTCCATGTTGTCGAACTTTTGAATTTCGCCGCCTTTCATTTTTAATTCTTTTGGCATAAGCAGGTAATCATGGGCTTTATGCCAATTAATACCATCGGGCGAACTTACCAGACCTATAAAATTTTGGGTTGAATGAAAAATACCATAGTAGTAATCACGCTTTTTATCGTACCATAACGACATATCTTCCGTATCAAGATAATCTATAACCGGTTTGGGCTGTATTATAAATGGACCTGTAGGATTATCAGAAATTGCTATTGCCTGGTTGCGGATAAAGCGTTTCTCATTTGGTTTATCGCCTTTAACTATGAGGTAGTACTTACCGTTCTTGCCTTTAGTAATTGCCGGATTTACCGTGATTGTTGCAATAGGGCCAGACGGTTCTATCAATGGTTTATCAAAACGCTGCCATGGCCCGTTAAGGTTATCCGCTACTGCTACCCCTGTACGCTGATTGGTTCTTAAAATTTTCCAGTTTGGATGTGGGTAACTTCCCAGTTCCGTTTCTACAAGGTCTTTTTCTGTAAAATCTTTATCCCCAAAATTTGTTGAAATATAATACAGATAGTATTTCCCATCAAAATATTCAATTTTAGGGTTATGCATAGTAATCGCATCCCAATATCCTTTACCTCGACCTGTTAGTACAGTACCAACAACTTTCCACGGACCAAGAGGGGTTTTAGCAGTGGCGTGTGCAATTTCGGAGTGTGTTAGCCATCCTGAAAAAGTATGCTCTTTTTTCCAACGGGAATAAAACAGGTGGAATACCCCGTTTTTATCTTTTAACATAGATGGACACCAATTATAATAACCTTCGGTTTTAAAAAAATTGACTTCGGTAACTGGTTGGATACGGTCTTTGAATGATAATAAATCTTGTCGCTCCTGTGCCCTTAATGAAGTGCAAATCAGCAACAACCAAAGAAAAACATTGGTTATTTTTTTCATTTTATACCTTTTAAGTAGCCTATTTACGTTCTAATAGTTTTGTGATGGTTGGCTTTAATGCCTGTGCCCAGGCTTTATAACCATCGGCTTGAAGATGTATACCATCTGCACCATATTTCGCTAAATCTAAATCACCATTAGACAACATAAACGAATCATTTATTGGCAGATAAACAAACGACTTATTTGAAGCCTTTGCTAAGCGTGCATGAATCTGGCTGTACTTTTTTCTTCTCTCCTCGTCTTTTTTAATACCTGTAGGCAAAGGGCCTGTTAACACCAGTTTGGTTGCGGGCATATTTTGATTTACCCAATTTGCGATAGTAAGGATACCCGCTGCAATCTCATCGGCACTATCATTTTCAATAAAATTATTTACACCAATGGTTAACACCATTACTTTTGGCTTGGCTTTGGCATATGCACCATTTTGCAGGCGCCATAAAACATTTTGGGTTCGATCTCCTGCAATGCCCGCACACTCCCACTTATACTTACCAAACACCTCATTAAAAGCATCAAATCCTGGTTTATACAAAAGCTTTGTTCTGTGCCCTCCGGTACCCTGGGTTATAGAGTTTCCTAAAAAAAGAACATCAAGCGGGCTGCCTGCCATCATTACACTATCAATATTCTCAAACTGGCCCCACCAGTCGCTCTTACCCGTCCAGCCTGCACCTGAACGATATTCGGCACCTGGCGCAGGGATTTGGGCAAAATTAACCTTATGGCCAGTGGCCTGTAATATAAAGTTTGTGATGGGCGTGGGATTTGGTAAGCTATGGGGATGATGATTTACTGTAGGTTTGTGTATCACCTTAATATCACCACCGGCAGCCAAAACCTGCTGTTCAAATGGTGCTGTGTTTTCTGCTACAGGCACAACATCATCAACATCGCCTACAACATGCAGCATTGGAAATCCAAGTTTGGCAATTTCTTTGGCGTGGTCTAAAGGACTGTTTTTGAAATTTACTGCCTGCTCTTCGGTCAGATTATAATCCTTTTTGAAATCATTCCAGGCCTCTCGGCCTCCGGCATTTTTTTGGCCGCCGGGCCAGCTTTTTAAATCGAGTACCGGGGCATCGGCATAAATGCAAGCTACTTTATTTGGATTAGCCAAAGCCCAGTTATAGATGTAAACGCCACCCCTGCTCATTCCCTCTAAGGCTACTTTTTTTGAAAGACCGCATTGCTGCATCAAACTATAAAACTTATTCCATAAACCTACTGCCTGAGTGTTGCCAAAAAGCTCTGCAACATCACAATAGACTATGTGAAAACCTCTTTCCAATAAGGATACATCGGTTTGCGGTTCATGACCCCAAAAACGAGCCCTCCAAACCCATGGTTTACCTGAAGCTGTTATTTTGGGTTTTACCACTTTGCAGTCTCTACCATTAAAAGTAAAATCTGCACATTCATAACCATTAAATGAGCTTATCTTTTTTTCTTCTTTTAACAGTGAGAAAATATCATATTTCGCCTTTTCATTTAGTTTAACTACTTCATACAAACGCCTGGCAATTATTGTTGCACCTAATGATGATGGATGAATCTTATCGGGTAAAAGATCTGATTGATCTAAAAACAGAGAATAAAGATCGATAATTTCAGATTTGGTTTGATAAGCCACTGTCTTTATCCGTGGGATGATCTGCTGCCTGATAACCGGATCATAAATTGAATTGCTATCTGCCAAAAAAGAAGGTATTGGAAGCAGCAATACAATTCTGGGATGATTTCCTGATTCGCCAAATGATTTAATCAATTCCTTATAATCATTTTCGAACTCATTGTAGAATGATCTGTTTACTAACTTGCTATCATTTGTTCCTAACTTAATAAAAACTACATCAGGTTTACTTTCCAGAGCTTTCTTATATGCAGTTGTGTTCCAATAAGGATTATTACCTTTTTTAAGTAATGTAGTGCCACTAACTCCAAAATTCATAACCTGATAGTTACTACCCAACATTGCTTGTAACTGTGCCGGATAAGCGTTCTTTTCTCTGTTAGCTACACCTGCGCCATAGGTAATGCTATTGCCAACACATGCAATTTTAATCTTTTGAGCAGAAAGTGATGTCCAAAAAAAGACAAAAAGAAAAACTGCTATAATACTCTTGTTCATAATATCAGGTAATAATTAATTATCAGCCACAGGCCATGGAATAGGTTGGTTATTGCTTTTTAAAATGGGCATAGGTGCATTCCAGCTTTTAAGTCTGGTACCCAAAAGAGTGGTTAGCTCATTTACTGTTTTACTGTTTTGTGCTGACAGGTCTTGCGTTTCACCAATATCATTCTTCAGATTGTATAATTCCTTCTTTCCAGATCGTTGATTATAAACCAACTTCCAGTCTCCACGTCTTATAGCACTAAAATAATTGATACCTACTTCTTTAGCGTTATTCCATTTGTTAGGATAGTGCCAGATCAGCGCTCTGGTATCATCCCTAAATGAAGGATTTTTTAGTATCGGCACAAAACTTTTTCCATCAATTTTTTGAACGGTTTTATAGTTTTTAATACCTGCAAGCTCTAAAATTGTTGGAAAATAATCTTCAATGATAAGGTATTGATTGGCCACCGTTGCAGGTTTTACCATTGCCGGATATTTTACAATCATAGGCTCCCTTATACCACCTTCGTAAACAGAGCCCTTACCTGCTTTTAGAGGCAGGTTTTGACTATGCTCGGCACCCCCTCTTTCGCTAGCCAGGCTTAGTCCGCCATTGTCGCTCATAAAAATAATCACAGTATTTTTCTCAATGCCTTTTTGCTTTACAAAATTCATAATGTCACCAAGGCTTTTATCCATACCTTCAATCAGGCTGGCATAAGCAGCTTCTGTATTATCAAGCCCTGCATCCAGATATTTTTTTAAAAATCTCTCATCACCTTGTATGGGGGTGTGCACTGCATAATGTGCCATATTTAAGAAAAATGGCTGATGGTTCCTGATTGGTGCTTCAAGGCTTTTTATAGCTTCCCTGGTTAGTGCTTCAGTTAAGAAAACCTCAGAGCCATAATATTCCTCTAAATCAGGAACTGCCCTGGAGCTGGTTTTTCCGGTAATATTGCCATAATTTTCTTTAGCAAGGTAACTTTGAGGATGACCAGCAGCATGCCCCGCAACATTTACCATAAAACCCATACTGTAAGGGTTAGCACCCGGGGTTCCGGCCGAAGCCCAATGGGCTTTGCCCACATGAATGGTAAAATAACCTGCATCTTTTAACAATTGCGGAAAAGGTGTTGCATAAGCAGTTCTTTCAATACCTGCTACAGGGCTTAGACCATTGTAATTCCAATTTGCAGTTAAGAACTGATTATCTGGAGCATCTGTACTTTTATTTTTTTCGGGATTAGTCCAGTTTGTAATACCGCTATGGGCAGGATTTAAACCCGAAAGCATTGCTGTACGACTTGGCGTACATACAGGGGCTGCATAAGCATTGGTAAATTTCATTCCCTCTCTGGCCATTCGTTCCATATTTGGAGTATGGTAACGTTGGTTTAAAGAAGTTGCTTTTGTCCAGAAAGGCAAAGAGGTATCCTGCCAACCCATATCATCAATTAAAAATACAATAATGTTAGGTTTTGATACCTGTGCCGCTGCCATTTGGGAAAGGCTGATGAGTAAGGCAATTATACATGTATAGGCTATTTTTTGCATAGTTAACCGGGTTTAACAAAACTTCTTTTTATGTGAGGATGTGAGTTAAATTGAAAAAGGCCTATCTTTTAGATAGGCCTTTAACCTAATTAACCAACTACTATTTGGTCGGCAAAATGTATAAATTATTTGCTCTATAATACTCAGTTCCATCCCTCAACTGTGTATTTTATTTGTATGGAGCATTTATTTCTACTGAACCCGACCAAAATAGCTATAACCTTGAATAATAACAAAAATAACATCCTTGAAATACTCATTCAATGGACAATACAGCAAAATACATGCATTATTCTATTGTAAACCAACTGAAGCCACCTGCAGGTATATTTACTGTAATAAAAGCTTCCTGTTTTTCATTTAATTCTAAATTGCCTGCTTTACCATTTTGATCTGTTAATTTAGCCGTGCCTTTAATTCCGGTATAATACAAAGGCACTTTCATCTGTTTGGTAATTGCTTTATCTGTGGGATTAAAAACAATTAACATTCCCTTTTCATCAAGCTCTGCATTTACGTGAAGCATTGCATCCAAATCTCTTCCTGTTGGGCGGGCAACATGAATAATATCTGATGTAAGAATACCTCTGTGTTTTTTAAACCAGTTTACCCATTTACTTACCATTGCTTTCGTTTCAGGTGTATCGTAAAGTCGGTTGCCTCTTACTGTAAACTGACAGCCACTTGCTAAATGCTGAAATAAACCAACCTCATACCTATCCAGATTTTGAGATAAGGGTTCTAAGCCTACCCTGGCATCATTGGTATAAAAGCCTACCAACTGTAATGTCATCCAACCCATTGTTGGAGTTTTGTGCCAGGTACCATCGTAGATGTACTGACGCCCTAATAACAATTGCTGTTGTGGGGTTAAATTTGCACTGGCTTCGCGATACCCCATACCTGTTGCAGATTGCCCATTTAAAAAATACCAATCTGGAATTGGCACGTACATATTACGACGCTGAAGTTCATGAAGTACGCGTACCTGCTGCTTCCATTGTTGCCATTGAGAGTCGTACAGATTAGTATGGTGCGCATGGGTGGTGGATGCACAGGCATCTCCGTGATAAGGCCCATCCATGTTATAGGTCATCAGACCTGTTTTGTCAAAAAAACTCCACATGTTGGCGAAATACTTATCTTGCCAGTCACTTGCAATACAAACACTTTGACCAAATAAACTGCCCGGCTTATTGGTTAACGGATCGATACAATCTACTTCAGCCCCTCTGCCCCTCGAGGCAATCTGCAGTTCATACCCTCCCATTACTATTCCTTTAGTAGCTGCATAGGATGCAATATCTTTCCATAAGGAAACATAATCAGCATTTAGATTATCATGAGAAATACCTGGCCATGCCATAATATCTAATCTTTCAAATCCTAATTCTCCCATTTGATCAATAAAGCTTTTAAGCTTTATGGTATCATGAGAAGTAATACCACCAGTAATTAGAGACTCAGTAACTTGAGGGGCCAGTTTCCTGTAAAATTTACGGTGTGCCAGACTTTGACGTTCTCTGTCATCATTATCATGCAATAGTTCAAAAGTGGTAAAAGAGATAAACTTTTGCTTTGACTTTATTGTCTCTGAAGGACCCATAGGCACCCGGCTTACCAGCAGATTATGATGAGGAAAGCCCAAAAACTTGTCCTCGGCCTGATTGTGTGATGCCCAGGTATTGTATTCGCTATCGGTTCTCCAGGAAGTTGTAGTTTCGCCAATCTGATAAGCTGGAGGGGTTCCTTTATAGTGCATCAAAGCAGAGCCTTCTTTATCTGCATTTGCCAGAGCAAATGAATAATCACTTTCTACATGTATGCGTTTTACCTGATCCTGGTTTACAGCTAAAACTTCGCATTCTGTTTCACGGACAACAAAAGATGAATTGGTATTGTTATCGATAGTTAACCATTTTGCAATAACGGGTATACCTTCATATAATTCATAATGAACAGTAATTTGCACAGTATTTCTCCAGTCGCTCTTATTTAAAGGTGCTTTATAGTGCATTAAAACATGTAATCCCCTAGGCGGCCAATCCGCATGGGCAGCATTATATTTTTGCTGCCATGGATAACGGGCAACTGGTTGCATTACCTCAATGCCTGAAAATCGAAACGCAGATGGTTCGGCTATTAAATTGCTATACCAGCTCTCAAGCAAATATGACTTTTCAGGTTGTCCGCTAAACCCACCTATATCATACCATGTACTGTCTATCATTACACGCGCTTCGGGCTTTACAGCCCTCAGGTATTGGGCATCCGTACTTTCATTTTTAAAACCTACACATGCTAAATTCTCTGCCACGTAAAACTCACGACTGAGCAATCCATTTGTTAATAATAGCTTTGCTGATAATTGATCTGGCTCTTTCTGCAATAACAATTGTACGGGTGTTTTAACCTGACTTACCAGCCAATCTTTTGAATTTGCACCTGCAACAGGAAACTCCTTTACTTTAACAATAGATTTATTGGCTTCGAGGCTTGCAATTAACGCACGTTGCTCATCTGTTGCCTGCTTTTGTTTTTTTGCAAGCTGTTTACCATTAAACAATAAATGCCTGGCTGCATCGAAAGTTGTTTTATTTAAGGAGGTAAGTCTTACTTCATATATTAATCCATTAAAATAATTTCCTTTACCTAAAGCTCCAATAGAAAAATTAGATGCAACCATTTTAGCTGTTGGCAAGCCGGTTAGTATTTTTACACCATTGGCAAGTACAGAGACTTTCTTACCATCATTTACTAAGGCGATATGGATCCATTCGCCTGGAATTACCTTCGCTACAGGCTTAGGGCTTTCTTTTCCATCTGTTAACACTACCCACTGATCTTCTTTTTGGGATAAAACATAACCACTTTTGTCGTCACCGTAAGCTATGGCCACACCATTACTTCTTCCCTTTTCATTTGCTCCTTGTCGGCTATTTGCCTGAAACCATCCTTCAAGTATGAATGGTTTACCAGTTTCACCGAAATTATCGGAAGTGCTGTAACTCCCTCTGTCTTTAAACGAAATGGCACCTTCTCCATTTAACTTTTTATCTGCCGGTGCATCCGCAAAAAAAACCGGCTGGCCATTGCGTTTTAAATCATGACCTCCGTTACTTAAATCTTTGAGCACATCTGGAGATGTAGCATAAGTAACCGCCCCTGAACGCCCCATATTGTAATGCGCTATTTCGACCTGTTGGGCCTTAAGCTGGTTAAAAAATAGCAGTACCGCAAATATGCAGCACACACGTCTGTAAAGTGTATTAAAATCTTGAATCACAAATAAGTTCATTTTGATGTTTAGTTCCTAAATAATCTGTTTTAATTTTTAAGCAGACTAATTGATATTCTTCTGAAAAATAAATCTCTCAATATCAATCATATCAAACCACTACTATTTGTACAAATACCGATATTATTTTTGCATAAAGACATAAAAAAATTATAAATACTTAATGACAACCAATAGTAAAAAAGGCGTCGAAAAAAAATCAATGTTGTGATATGGAGCCAGTTTTTGGATAAATTAAACAGAACCTCGGGTTCCGCTAATTTATGCTCAGCGGTAAGGAAAAAGTAGCGATAGAATGAGGATTACTCCATGATGATTATTCCGGAATAGAATCCCACTTTGGATTTCATATCAACATTAGAAAATAAGCTTAAGATCCTTCCAAAACCTCTATAAGATTGATCAATATTAATTGTTTTTTGATCATCTACATAAACCATTGATATTTTGGGAATAAACCATTTAAGTGGATTAAAACGGAGTAAAACCGCCATCGTGTTATTATAGCCACATAAATTGTAATAATCTGACATAACAACAAGCGAGTAAAAACCTTCGGTTTGTTTACAAATCATACAGCTAATGCAAAAAAAGTATCATAAATAATCAAGCAACTGGTGGTTAGAAGGGCACTATAATTAGAGTTTTGTGTATAACAGACAACCCTCGAAATCAAGCGGTTAAAACTTTTGCATTCTTCCTCCAAACACTTGAGTAATGGGACAAACAAAAATAATTTGAACTCGTAAACGATTGAGAGAACGTTTGAATTATCAAATAAACCAAATAAACCAATAATTATGAATCAAAAAAGATTTTTATGTTGGATGCTGGGCTTCCTCTGTCTAGCATTTAAAACCACTAATTCCTTTGCGCAGGAATTGATTCCCCTTAAAGGAAGGGTAATTGAAAAGACGACAGGGAGACCACTTCCCGGCGCCTCGATTACTGAGATTAAGAAAAACGGTAAATCAACAACATCAGATGCCGACGGAAATTTTCAAATCACAACCACTCTGAATACTACGATAAAAATCACCATGATCGGCTATAAGCAAATGGAAGTGATAGCAAAAAGTTCGCAATTAACAATCGAGTTAGATGAGCAAATAAAAGAGCTGGATGAAACTATTGTGGTGGGTTATGGCACCCAAAAGAAAGCCAGTCTTACTTCTGCGGTCAGTAGTATCAAGGCTGCAGAGATTACCAACATTCCAACATCCAATTTAAGTAACGTACTGGCGGGCCGCTTATCGGGTACAGCAGTGGTTTCTAATACAGGTACACCTGGAATTTCGTCAGGTATACGCATACGGGGCTTTAGTTCTCCGAATGGCACACCTGTTGTCTATGTTATCGATGGGGTATTGCGGGACAAAACAAGCTTTGATGCACTAGATCCTAATGAGGTGTCAGAAATCACTGTTTTAAAAGATGCAGCCGCTGCAGCAATATATGGTTCCCGTTCATCTGGCGGTGTAGTATTGGTAACAACTAAAATGGGAAAAACTGGAAAAACCGAAATTAATTTTTCTGTAATCACAAGTACTGAACAAGAGGCCAAGTTACCAGATTACATGGATGTGAGTAAAGGATTAGATTATTCAATTGCTGTTAATGGAGGTATTTCTCCTGAAGAAAAAGATTGGGTATTAAAAAACAATCCTAAAGGTGACAACTATTTCAAGGCAGCTTATCAGGATCCAAGTAACCAACGTTATGCACTTAGTGCATCAGGTGGAAGCGAAATGATTACCTATTATATTGGTGGCTCCTTCTTTAACGAAAAAGGTTTTTTGCCCAACGTATGGTATAAAAAGTACAACTTAAGAGGTAACATAAATGCTAAACTTACAAAAGACCTAAATATTAATTTAAATCTAGGTAATAGCTATGGTACCCGAAACAGGTTTAACTTCACTTATGATGGTGGTTCTGATGATCTAGGAAATTTGTGGGGGAAATTATTATATTGGGATGCCTGGAAACCTGCATATATTAATGGTATGCCTGTTGATCCGGGATGGTTAGGAAATCCAGTTGAAATGATGAAAAATGGTGGCTATTGGCGTAATAATAACCAACAGTTAGATGCACTCCTATCGGCAGAATATAAACTACCTTTTGTTCCTGGATTAAGCGCCAAGATTAGCTATAGCAAAAACTTCAATAATTCATTTACCAAAACTTTTGCAAAAAAACAGATACTCTATAAATTCAAAACAGCTGGAGAAAACAACCTGATTACCACAGATCAAGTTGAATCTAAAACCATGAGTGGTGATCCTGGCACCGAATATTTAGGTAACGAATACAACAAATCAAACACCTACCAACTAAACGGCCAGCTCTCCTACAATCGTCAATTTGGAATGCATAATATAAATGCTACTGCTGTTTATGAACAGTGGGAAGGAAATTACAATAACTTCTCAATGTATCGATATAATTTCCCATTAGCACCTATCGATCAATTTTTTGCAGCTAGTGGTAACAACGCTGACTGGTCAACCGGTGGGAGCGAGAACCAAGGTGGAAGAGAATCTTATATCGGCAGAATTAACTATGATTACGCCGGAAAATACCTTTTATCTGTAAGTGCAAGATACGATGGATCTACAAACTTTGCACCTAACCAAAGATGGGGGTTATTCCCTTCAATAAGTGGGGGCTGGATAGTGAGTGATGAAAATTTCTTTAAAGAAGCAACTTCGTTAAAGTTTATTGACTTTCTGAAACTACGTTTTTCTTACGGAACTACCGGAAATGACGCTGTTGGTGGTTGGAATTGGCTTGAGCAATATAATATTCAAAGTAGCACCTATTTTCTAGGCCAAAATGGTACAACTGCCCCACGTTTAAAATATGGAGGTACACCAACCCAGAATCTTACTTGGGAAAAATCAACCACCTACAATGCTGGTCTTGATATTAGGTCCCTTAATCATATAAGCTTAACCGCAGAATTATGGAAGAGACATACTTATGATATCCTTAAAGGACGTGTTCTGGTATTGCCTGTTGAATATGGTGCAGGACTTCCATCCGAAAACTATGCTGTTGTGGATTCAAAAGGTTTTGAAATAGAATTGGGTTATGACAATTCAGTGGGCCAGAATTTTAAATACAGTGCAAAAGCAAATTTTGGATTTGCCACAAACAAAGTCCTCAAACAAGATGTGGCCACGAATGCTCAAGCTATTGATAATCCTATTGGGAAAACACTTAATTATGGATCTGGATATGAAGCCACCGGAATTATCCGTACAACAGATGAGCTCGCAAAATTACCCGCAACTTATAGGATTTTTGGAGCACAACCGGAACTGGGAATGATGAATTTTGCAGACAAAAGTGGGCCTTCAGGTGTTCCAGATGGTTTAATAGATGGCTATGATAGGATTAAACTAGGAGATTACTTTGGCAGTGGCAGTGCTCCTATCACATACGGTTTAACAATTGATATGGCTTACAAAGGATTCTCTGTAAATATGCTTTTTGCAGGCTTATCAGGATTTAAAACAGCTTATAATGATGCATGGGGTCGTAATTTTGGAGGGGGAGCAAAAGTGCCTTCTTATCATGATGATGCATGGAGCACTGACAATCCAAATGGGACCACTCCTAAACTTTATCCTTGGGGAGATGCAAGAGCAAATGGTTATACTCAAACTTCAACATTTAACGTATATAACGGTAGTTTTATGCGATTGAAAAACCTCAACATAGGTTACGACATACCTGAGAAACTTTTAAATAAGTTGAACATCAAAGGAATTAGAATATTTGGATCAGGCACGAACCTGTTTACTCTTTCCAAATTCAAATTCTATGATCCTGAAATTTCTGGGTTTATGAGTTATCCAATAATGAAAACCTACACAATGGGGATAGATATACGTCTTTAATCAAATAATCTAAATATAGATGAAAAGTAAATTTTTAATATACAGTACAACCGTCCTGAGCTGCATATTGCTGCTAGGTTCTTGTAAAAAAGTGTTGGATAAAACAAATTTTGCCGCTGTTACACCAGAAATTGCATGGAGCGATGCAAAATTTGCAACCGCCTATCTGAATGATATTTATGCTGTGATGATGCCTGGTAATCCTACCGGATCTGGCAATGGTACCGATGAAGGTGTACCTTACCAAAAACAGACAAACAATTGGTTTTTAGGAACCGCTACTTTTGATTCTTTTAATGCTTTTGGACAATACTCAAATATCCGTACCATCAACATTTTATTAGAGAATATTGATAAAGCGAAGTTTGATGAGGCAAATAGGAAAAGCATAAAGGGACAAGGCCTGTTCTGGAGGGCGTGGGCTTATTATGCTATGGTAAATGCTCATGGGGGGGTGCCATTAATATTAAAAGCACAAGAACCTTCGGTAGACTTAACCTCATTAGCCCTTCCCCGTAACAAAACTTCAGAATGTGTAACTCAAATCATTAAAGATCTAGATGATGCCATTTCAATGTTGCCCGAAAGCTGGTCTGGGGAAGATATAGGTCGTATCGATAAAGGAGCAGCTATGGCTTTTAAAGGAAGAGTATTGTTGTTTTTTGCTAGCCCACTATTTAATGGATTAGGGGGGGTAGCTAACTGGCAAAAAGCATATGATGCAAACTTAGCAGCTAAAAACTTTCTGGACACACACGGAAAAGGCTTAATGACCCCTTATAACAAAATATGGGATCAGGAGTTAAATCAGGAAGTAGTTATGGTTCGCCGCTACAATTATCCTCAAGCCACTTATTTCCAAGGCGGATTAATCCCTCTTGACTTTTCAAAAGATGATGTAGGCTATGATAGACCATCTTTAGAGTTAGCAAAAGCATTCCCTATGAAAGATGGCTCTTCTTGGTCTGATTCTCCAAGATTAATTGATACTCTTTTCAAAAGCAGGGACGATCGTTTTTATGAAACCATCTACTATAATGGTTCACCTTATCAGTATCTATCAGCAATGAAAGCAGCAAATACATATTTGTGGACGTATTTTGATAAAGTGACTGATTACGATAGTAATACTGGTATAGCAGGACAGCACAACCAACTAACACCTGACCCATTGTGGTCAAACTCAAGCTTCTATAGAATCAAAGCCATTGATAAAGTAAATATCAAAGATAAAGGTTCTGTTTATAATGCTGCTGTTGATTGGCCTGAAATACGTTACGCAGAAGTTTTGATGAACCTTGGTGAGGCTGCGAATGAACTAAATAAAACAAATGAAGCTTTGGATGTATTATATGCTATACGCAAACGGGCAAATATTTTACCTGGCGTTGCTAATAATTATGGTATTACAGCAACTTCAACAAATGCAATTCGCGCCGTTTACCAAAACGAACGCTTTGTTGAATTTGCCTTTGAAAATAAAAGATGGAGCGATCTAAGAAGATGGAAAAAATTCGATTATTTACGAGCTCTTCCTCAAAGACATGGACTAGGAATTGAGCTGAAGGCTGGCGAAACCATAACCAAAACGTCTGATATAAATACCGCCTGGAATAAATTTAAGTATACAATAATACCAACCGACAAGGAGAATATAACAGTAAAAGATGAATATTACATCTACGGTATTCCAAAATCTGTCCTTGACAGGAATGGTAAATTGTTACAAAACAATAATTGGGGAGGTACTTTTGATCCGTTACAGTAGTTCAAAAGTACATAATTCATACACCAAGAAACAGCTTTTTAGCATTCAGGGTCGGAAGATTTTTCTTCCGACTTTTTTGTTTAATAAACTGTGTTCCTATCACTTCCGGCTTCGTTTCCCACCTTTCAGCGTTCCTTCCTATATATTCTTCTAGCGATGACTTCTGAGCATAGATCTCAGTACTCAGTATATCATAAAAAATGAGGAGGGTAAAATATAAAACCTCAGTCGGAATTTCTTCAGACAATAATTAGAGCGTTAACCTATAATTAACCTTCACAATAAACAATCGATTGTATAAAAGATAAACATCTGATCAACAATTATCTACAATTACAGACATTTTCATCGTTTATAATGTTTTTTTGCATAAAGGATTTATAGCTAAAACAGAATATGTTATATTTAACCCCTAAACTATTTTATTAGCTTTAAACAATTGACCAAATAAACAACCAAAATGCAGTACATCTACGAGAACTTTACCTTTCCACCTGACCAGTCATTTACTGTACGATCAGAAATTCTGGAAATAAAGAAGCATGCTTCGTTAAAGTCTCACGTTAATTTTGAGATTGCTTTAATAGAGAATTGCTGTGGAAAACGCTTTATAGGTGATCATATTGAAGACTTTACAGGAACAGAATTGGTACTTCTGGGAAGCTATTTACCACATTGCTGGCAATACTATAACACTATAGACGAAAAAGTACAGCCACAAGCAATTGTTATACACTTTTTCCCTGATTTTTTAGGAAGAGATTTACTATCAAAACCAGAATCAGCTCCATTAAACCATCTCTTCGAAAATGCTTCAAAAGGTATTTTATTTTCAGGTCCTACAATAGCCAGAGCAAGGATGATTCTCAATCAAATGTTATTTGAAACCGGACTGTCTCGTGCCGGGCTGATGCTCCAGCTTTTAGATGTCCTGGCACAATCAAATACCTGTAAAACGCTTTCATCTCCTTCATTTAATATTATTGAGACTTCTACTGAAGCAAATAAAATCAACCGGGTTTTTGATTATATATTTAATAATTTTAAAGAGGATATCTCTTTACAGGATGTGGCTTCGATCATCCCCATGTCTACAGCTGCCTTTTGCCGATTCTTTAAATTAAAAACCAATAGAACTTTAGTTGAATTTATAAAGGAAATAAGGGTTGGACATGCAGCGAAGTTATTAATGGAAGGAAATTATAATGTAACAGAGACCTGCTACAAAAGTGGTTACAATAATATTTCTAACTTTAACAAGCACTTTAAAGAAGTAAAGGGATTATCTCCAAGAGACTTTATTAAACAATATAAAGTTACTGCTTAATTTAGTTATTGCTAAACGTATAGAAGGGTTTTACTTCCACCCATTTCTGTCCTTCTGATGTGCCATTAACCCCCTTCTGGTAATTGTTCATTAATTTATTCCATTCGGCACAACGCGGACTATAGGATTCGGCCAGTCTTCCCATTTCATTTAAATCTGCTTGTTTAGGTACTGTGATTGTCATAACAATAAGATCGTTGAAACGATAAAGAGTAATGCTTTTATATCCCGCTTTCTTAAACCCGGCTTCTACCTCTGGCCAAACCCGCTTATGGTAGTCTAAATATTCGTTCAGTTTCTTATTATTATCTACTGTATTCACCACAAATACTTTTTCTACAAATTCAGATCCTTTACTATCGGAATTAACAGGCCTGCACATTATAAGTGAAGAGGCAAAAATTATTAGCGTTAACTGAAGAAATATTCTTTTCATTGGAGATTAATTAAAAAGTAAATAAATCAAAATCATTACAGATGCTAATGCCAACCAAACTAACCATATAGGTTTTGATCTGTAGGTTTGCTCATTTAAAGACGTATTTTTTGATTCAAGGAGTGAAGGTATTACCGGATTTACTACAGGTTTTGTAACTAATGTTATGGCTACTATTACTATACTTAATGCTACGAATATATAGAAGGAAAGCAGAAGAAAATGTGGCCAATACCCCTTGTAAGGATAATTTAAAACATGACATGCACCTAGTATCAGGCAAACCAGCCCACCGCCATATAAAACTATTTCGGCTGAAATGCTGTTGACGCGTTTCCACATAATGCCTGCCAGAAATACGATAGACAATGGAGGTGCTAGTATGGAAACTAATCCCTGACTCAATTCAAAAAAGTTTTTCCCCGAGTAGGAGAAAACCATGGCGATACCGACTCCAACTATTGCAGCAATAATAGTGATCCACTTTCCCATTCTTATTTGTTGCTTCTGTTCAAGGTCTCTGAATTGGGTAACAACATCTAATGTAAATACCGTACAGAAGGAATTTAAACTGGAAGAAACTGTGTCTATCAATGAGGCAATTAATGCTGCAATGCTTAAGCCAAGCAGGCCATGAGGCATTAATTCCTTTATCATAGTAATATAGGCATTATCTGGCTGGGCACTATCTTTAAATAAAACATAGCACATAACACCTGGAAGTATAAATATCAGAGGCATTATTATTTTAAGGGCACCAATAAATATAGCTCCATATTGTCCTTCTTTTAAACTCTCTGCTGCCAGTACCTTTTGAACTATTGTCTGATCAGCACACCAATAGTAAATGGCTACAACAGGATAACCAAGAATTATAGCGACCCAGGAATATTCAGGATTTGAGGCTGGGAGGAATAACTTCCAATAGGAATCAGGTGTTTGGCTCACCATGGCATCTATGCTCCCAATTTTTTGAAAGCCTAAAAAAGTAAGCAGTATTGATGATACAATAATAATGATCGATTGAAAAACTCCTGTGCGTACAACTGCTTTTAGCCCACCAATTGCTGTAAAACTTGTAGCGATAACAGCAATAATTACAATTGCCATAAATAAAGAGCAGTCAAATATACCGGAAATCAAAAGCCCTCCTGCATATAATGCACTTCCAAGCCACACTACTAATATTGATATTAAACTATATATAACCAGAAAATTATAAGAACGCTTACCAAAACGAATTAATAAGAATTGCGGGATAGTACTTATTTTGGCTTTTAAGTAATAAGGTAAAAAAACCATCGCCAATAGCATTAAGAATATCCAGGCTAGTAATTCGAAATTACTGCCAACTATACCATGCGAAAAGCCAATACCAGCAAAACCAATTAACATCATAGGCCCCGCATTGGCACTAAACATTGAAAAGCCAATTTGCCACCACTTCAACGATCTTCCGCCTAAAAAAATATCCTGCTGGTTTTTCTCTTTTTTACTGAAGCGAAAACCAATAAAAAATAAGGCAGTGGCATATAGCCCCAAAATTATATAATCGATGTAGTTGAATGATAAACTCAAAGCAAGGTTTCTTAGTTACATAGATACAACAGGGTTATATTTCGGAACATCGTGTTTCTCCCATAACCGCTCTCGTACTATCTTATTTTCTTTATAACAATAATCCCAGTTAATTCTTACCGGTAATCCTTCTATCTCAGGCAAATAAAACCTGCCCTTTTCCCATATTGGCTTGATTAAAAAGTATTTTTCTAACGCGTACATAAGGGAGTACAGATATTCAATCGAAGAATTTCCCTTTGCAGAGGTCATGAGAAAAGCTGAATATAGGGAATATCCTCCGGAAGAAAACTGCAGATCTTCATTTTCACACAAATCTCTTACTTCCATCCATTCTTTTACCCCCCCAATCTGAGTAGGAACGGGTTGTAAATGCCTTACTCCAGAATTTACCAAAGTTGGGAAAATTTTAGATGTTCGCTCGGATTCTCCATAGGCAACAACTACCGATATTTTTTTGCAAAGAACCTCTATTTGATCATAAGCGGCCGAATGTATAGGTTCTTCTAGCCAACACAAATTTTCTTCTCCAACAGCATCAATAAATTTAAGTACGTCATTGCAAGTCCAAATTTGGTTTACATCCACAGCAATTTTCATGTTCTTGCCAACTAACCGCTGTACAAACTTTACCCTTTCTATATCTTCACTTATTTTTGTTCCAAAATCTTTTCCAACTTTCATTTTGTAACAATCAACACCTGCATTTATAAAAATATTGACTTCTTTTTCTAACTCATGCAAAGTATAATTGGTGCCCCCTCCACTTCCATACATCTTTACATTATTTTTGGAAGAGCCAATATATCTGTACAAGGGAACTTTTTTGCGTCTTGCTGCTAAATCATATAAAGCCATATCTACCTGCCCTAGCAAGGCTGCGGCTGCACCTTTAAATCCCTCATTTCTAATAGCCCAATATAACCTGGGATAAAATTCCTTATAGGGCACATCATTGCAATGAAAAAGTATAGGGAACAGGCATGTTTCCAGAATATTCATATAACTGTTGTAAACAGGAGCCTCTCCTACATTTCCATCCTGGTCTTCAATAGTAATAATTGATATTCCAAAATAAGGAAAAGGCCCCATGGTTGCATCCTGAAAAGGAGTTACTGCTGCAACTTGTTCTAAAACTCTTATTCTAATTCTTTTTATATTAAAAATCTCATTATCTATGTAGTACATCTATTGTTAATTAAGCGTTTTAAGGATCTCGGTATAAATTGTCGGATGCAATTTCCCGTGTTTAATTGCACCGAGTGTATCTGTTAATTGTTTTCTATCTGCAGCACCGATTACTATTTTAAACCGGGAGGGAATTGTTAATAAAAACCTATGGGCAAGTTCTGGAAGAGAAATATTATAGTTCTTTGCAATTGAATCGATACGTTTAGCTCGCATAATATTTTCAATATCCAACCAGTTGGGTGGAAAATTTATGAATTCAGAAAAGTTGCGGCCCAACAATCCCATATTTAACGGGCTTGCAGCATAATATTCTTTATCATATTCTGTGCAAATAGGAATAGTAGTATTTAATGCGCTGATACAACAAGCATTAAGTTTATTATACTCCATAATTACATCAAACAGATCAGCCTTAAGATAAGGCTCAAACCAATCAGGCGCATTTCCTCCTAAGCCGATTTTTTTTGCATAACCATATTGTTTAAAGAGATCCATTTGCTTTAACACACGTTCTATATGTGATTGAGGAATAGCTGCAGGATCATGCAGAAAAAGGATGTCAACTACTGGAACATTTAGTGTTTTTAAACTATTTTCAAGACTTTTTTTCATCCCATCAGGAGTGTAGTCATAATTTGCTTCATCAGCCTTATAGCCTTTCAAACGCCCTACTTTTGTACTGATTAATGGTTTTTTGCCAGACCATTGATCTAAGGCTGTTCCGACAAGCTGCTCCGCATCTCCATATGCGGGAGCTGTATCTATTGCAGAAATCCCTTGCTCAAGAGCACTTAAAATTGTCGCTATTGATTCCTCTGCATCTATCTCTCCCCAAATCCCACCAAGTCCGGCAGTACCTAAAATCAATTTATCTATTTCCTCTAACATAATTACAATACAGTTATCCTATTAGGCGAACTAACTTTTACCCTTATGGTCTCGCCAGTTTTAACTTTAACTTTTGGCCAGTCTAAAAATGCAGTATATTTTAATGGCTTTTTTGCTTGTTTTTCAGTTTCAGCCATAACCGACACATTTGCATCATAGCCTGTTGTATTAGTGAGTTCAATTATAATTCCTGATTTATTACCTGACAATATCTGGGCTTTAACGTGATCAAAAACATATAATTTATTATGATCCATATTAACATAAATACCGGGTATTTCCAAAGCCATTAACATCCCATTTGTTTCAGTCCAGGAGTTGCGTGTATTTATAAAGTTACCTATACTCCCCTTTCCTTCAGCATCACTTAACTGAATCCGCTCCATCGAAGAGCCTATCAGATTGTTTGTTGTTAAATGCCCCGGCATATTCACAGCCTCTGCATGTGCATGCTGAATATCTCTTATCAGATCTGCATAAAGCAGGTTCCCTGTAGCTCTAAAGAGCTTAAACACATAATCGCCAGACGCAGTGCAAATACCTGGAGCAGCGTGCTTATTTTGAATACTTGCCCAAATTGCACCAGCCATATTGCTTTTTAGCCTTCCTATTTCACTACTTGAAGGAAAAACTGGATCGTAAGAAAATGTCCATGTTGCACCTAACGCAGCCTGAACTTCTGCCCTATCTAACCACTCCTTTTGTCCGGTATAATAATAAAGGGCCATTAATGATTCTAAAAACCCAAATGCCGATTCTGCATCCGCGTCTTGCGATATATCACCACAATGTCCACCTGTCAATCCTTGCATTTCAACATCCCGATGATAATAATACTTCGCTGCATCCTGGGCAACCTTCATCCACTCCTTCTTATTAAAATAATTAGAGGCCATTGCCAAGCCTGCAGGAACAATAGCTCCAGCTGTAGAATTGTAAACGGCAATTTCACCTGTTTCGGGCACTATGTATTGACCAAATTCTCCATCTTTATTCCAGGTACTTGCAAAAGCAGCAGCAAGTCTTTTAGCTGCATTTTCCCATTCCGGCTTGATACTTTTGCCATAACCCTGCGCTTTCAACAGTTGCATATGTTTTATGAGCCAAAGCAATGCATCAGCATTTTTTCTTACCATTGCCTGAACCGGCTTAAAATACGGAGACATCTTTTCAGGGATGATTTCGCCACCGGCTCTAATTCCTCCATAAAAATATCCACTTTTTCCTTGCAATTTACCTACAACAAAATCCAATTCGGCAAAAACCCGCTCTCTCTCCTTTAGGTCATTAAGGGCTAACATTGGGTACGTATTCATCATACCACTAACCCATCCAAGCTGAAAATCCTTATTATTTTCAGGTTTATAATAGGATCCGGCGGGAACCTCAACAAAGTTTCCTCGGCATATATCTGTGGCTACCTCAAACAATTTACTCATGGGTAATATATTGCGAGGGTGGTTTAAACCTGATAGTTCTTTACGCACCAGCATAAATTTCTTTAAAAGATCTGGAATACTTGAAGCATTAAAAACGTACACTTTAAAATTTAATGTCAACTTATCGCCAGATTTCCAATCGGGTGCTTTATCGCCACTCAAATGAAAATCACCAAATCCAGTTGCCATTTTACGAACGGCAGGTGCTGAAATAGTGAAGGAACAGCTGTCTTTTGCTGCATTTTCAGCAATAGTTAATCCATTGCTGCCCAATCTGGTCATTTGTTCAGCAAGTAAAATAAACCCTTTCTGCTCCTTTTTTGAGAAAAAACACATCGAAGGCGTAGCCACATTTCCTGATGTCAACTCAATAAGAGAGGCTTTATTTGGTTCAATAGAAAGTCGGGGATTGTTAGAAATAGTAAGTGGTACTGAAGCATTATAATACATATCCTTTGGATATTCTGGACTGTAACTATTTCCAATTGCTCTGTAACGGTTTCCGTTGTACACAGAAGCAGGTACAAGCACATAGTTTTCCGGATTCCATTTACTAAAGTCAAAGGAAACCGAAACTGCAGATGACCTGGCAACACCACTTTCCAAATGAAATATTGCTGACACGTCCATAACTTCGGGATGCCCGGCAACCGGGCTTGCTTTAAATTGCATACCCCAGTTGCCCGTTTTTGTCTGCAATAATTCTTTGTTAAATAGCTGTTCAGATAATAATGTTGTTCCATTAAATTCTTTTACTGATAACTTTAAGGAACCATGTATATCCTTTAGTAATTTATTAAGAGATTCAGCTGGTTCCTGGGCTAATGACATCATTGCATTGCCAAAACAAAGAGCACCTATCAAAATCCCCTTTAAACTTTTCACTTCCATTACATTTTATTAGATAACGTAAAGATTGATTTATAGCTAACCTCAAACCACCCATAATTTGACAATTACCAATGCTTTTTTTGCATTGGTAAGTTCTAACAGAAATAAAAAAGTCTTTAAATCTTACGATTTAAAGACTTTTTAAACTAAATAATATGATGAAATACTCTACAACTATGCAAATTAATTTTGCTTAATTTTTTTCAACATATCATTAAGTTCTTTAATCTTTTCAGGGTGTTTAGTTGCCAGATTCTCTCGCTCTGCAGGATCATCATTCAAATTGTAAAGCTGGTCAGTTGATTTGCCAAATGGGGGTATATATTTCCAATTCCCATTAACTATAGCAAGATTACTGTATCCTTCTTCAACCATAGTAACGCGACCTGTCTTACTTTTCCCCGTTAATGCAGGCCATATATTTTCACTATCCTTTGCTTCATCCATTGGGATACTTTGCTTAAAAAAACTAGAAAATGAAGCTAATAAGTCCATTTGATTAACCATAGCTGATGACACACCAGGCTTAATTTTACCTGGCCATGTAACAATAAAAGGTACCCGGGTACCACCTTCATAAACATCTGTTTTCCATCCGCGATACGGGCCTGCTGGCTTATGTTCACCATTTTTTAATTCAGCCTCATCTGCATAACCATCATCAAGTACAGGGCCATTATCACTACTAAAAATAATGATTGTATTTTCAGTTAAACCTAATTTGTCCAATTGGTTAGTTAGTTCACCAACAACCCAGTCCATTTCCAAAATAGCATCTCCGCGGTAACCGAGTACACTTTTACCTTTAAACATTGTTGAGGGCATTCTTGGCACATGGATGTTATGCAATGCATAAAACAAAAAGAAAGGCTTGTCTTTATTACCTTCTATAAAATCTTCAGCTTTTGATAAAAATGTCGACGCCAGTTCTTCATCGGTCCATCTCGTTTTTTTACCACCTTGCATAAAACCTATCCTACCAATACCATTTACAATAGTTTGATTGTGCCCAACTGATGCAGCAAGTTTTAAAAGTTCTGGATTTTCTTTCCCTGTTGGTTCATTGCCTACTTTACTCTTATAACTAACAAAAATTGAATCTAATGGATCAAGCCCTATTACCTTATGGTTTTCCATAAATACTGTAGGTACTCTATCAGCAGTTGCAGGAAAAATAAAAGAATAATCAAAACCAACTTCATTTGGCCCTGGTTTGATATCTGCATTCCAATCTTTGCTAACCTGATCTCCAAGGCCCAAATGCCACTTCCCTACAATTCCAGTACTATAACCTGCCTTCTTGAATACCTTTGGTAAGGTTGCCTTTTCAGGAGAAACAATTAAAGCCGCATCGCCGGGCAATATATTTCTGCCTTTCTCCCTCCATGGATACTCTCCCGACATCAATGCATACCTCGAAGGGGTACAAGTGGCCGAAGTACTGTGTCCATTTGTAAACATTAGCCCATTTTTAGCTAATTTATCTGTATTTGGAGTTTTTATCATCTCGGCACCATAACAGCCTAAATCACCATAGCCCAAATCATCTACATAAATCATAATCACATTGGGCTTTACAGCATTTAATTTTTTACGAGATTGCTGAGCTCCTGCACTAAAAGAAAAACAAATAGCTGCAAAGCCTAACATATATTTTATTCTATTCATATCTTAATAAGGCGAACTGGTTTTCCCGTCAAAAATATTGTTCTAACTTGAAACCACACAGTTTATTTTTAAAGTATAATTATCAATTAAAAGATAAGCCATTCGGAAACCTTTACCATTACCAATTGTTTTTATTTACCATCTAAGTTCGCCCGAAATTCGTTTAATTAAACCTTTAACAAAATGAAAACGTTTAAAATGATTTCTATTTCGCTCTTAGGATTATTTCTAACTCTAAGTGCAAATGTGCGTGCACAAGATCCTATGACCGCAGCTTCAAATGTTTATAAAAAGGTTATCCTTGAAAATGACAAAGTGCGGGTTATGCAGGTTGAACTAGACCCAGGGGATGTCGCGCCATGGCATAGCCATCCTGATCATTTCGCTTATGCTTTAACAGATGGAAAACTGGAGATTACAGACAAAGGCAAATCGCCAGTAGTTGCAGAAATTAAAGCAGGAGAAGCCCTTTTTTTGAATGCAACAACTCACATGGCTAAAAATATCGGAGAGACTACACTTAAGATGGTCGTAACCGAATTAAAAGCAACCAAAAAGAACTAATTTATAAAGACAAAGTAAGATATTAATGCCCTTTTGGGCATTAATATCTTACCCGATACAATTTTCACTAGCCTACTAATTCACTCAAGATCCCTTCCTTGCAAAATAATTCTGAACTAATGAGCCAATAAATCCAAATATTAATCCGTTCAACACAGATGCAATCACTACCATGCCTGGCGCCAATTCATCTGATGGGGCAATATTTTTAAGGAAAACAATTTTAAATACTAAAAGGAAACCAACTGCTCCGAAAACAAACCCGAAAAATCTACCTATCTTATTTTTCATAGCTAACAATGATTAAAACTTCTTAAACTAAAGATAATCACATTACTTTGAAATTCAAAGTGCTTTTAATATAATATTATAGAATTTATTCTCTACCTCTTAATGCCCGCTATGCTCTTCGCTATTTTTCAATTTAGAAAGCAAATCATAAGCTCCCTTTAAAACCACCTTTCCATTTACATCCACACCTTCCGGAACCTGTACTTCCAGATATCCCCCATCACTTACCCCCACACTAACTTCTACCATTTTAAAATAATACACCCCCTGTTTCTCTGAAACCTCCAAAACAAATATGTATTTCTTGCCTCCAAAATCAACTACAGCACTATCTGGCAAAGCCTGCACGTTACTGGTACCCGTTTCAATGTAAGCTTTAAGGTATGCTCCCGGAATAAAACTGGTACTGCCTTTTGAAATGGCGTGAACAGTAATTGTTTTATCGGCATTAATTTCCCGGCCGACCAAATCTACAACTGCAATCTGCTCTTCTGTATCATTGGCCATAGTAAAACGAACCCGCTGACCCGCCTTAACTTTCAACGCATCTCTTTCAAACACGTTCAATTCAACATGCAGATTAGCACTGTTTACAATCTCAAACATCGCATCATTAGCATTCACAAATTTTCCGGTATTTACATTTACTTTGGTTACATAGCCCGTAATCGGCGAATAAATATTGATCTGGCTTCTGATATTGGCGGCCGATAAACTTGCCGGATTAATGTTGATCAGTTGTAACCTCTGTTTCAATGCGCTTTCTCTTGCCAGCATGGTTTGAAACTGCGCTCGTGCCTGCTGTAGTGTTTTCTTTGCATTTACATTCTGTTCTGCCAGCGTTTGCTGTCTTTTATACTCCGAATCGGCAAGTTCAAGCTGGCTTTTACTTTCCAGATAATCCTGCTGTAACAATACATATTCCTGATTTTGTAAAACGGCAATTACCTGTCCTTTACTCACGGTACTACCCTGCAATAGTGGCGTTGATTTAACAATTCCGCCCATCTGCGTAGTAACACTGACCAGATTTTGTGGTGGCACATCAATAAAACCATTAACTTTTAACAAACCACTTAAATCTTTCATTTCGGGCGATCCTAGTGTAATACCTGCGGTTTTATATTGCGCCCCGGTAAATTCTACCGTATTTTCATCCTCATGGCTGCTGGTGCTGTCTTCTTTAACCGCTATTGTTTCTTCTGATTTCGGAGTATTCCCGCCGCATGAGGTTAAAACCACAGCAAACAGGGAAACATAGATGATCACTTGAATAGTTCTTTTCATTTTCTTAATTATAAACCACTGAGGTATTGAAGTGTATAAACTGATTGATTGTATTGATTGATAGCCTGCAAATAGCTAAAATGAGTTTCCGAATAGGTCCTTAACCCCTGAAGATATTCTACATAACCGATCTCACCGTTTTGAAACGCGATCTGCGATTGTTTTAAAATCAGGTTGGCATTTGGCAGGGCGCTTTTTTTGTAATAATCGATACTCCGTGAATTTTTAAGCAAGCCCTGATTGGCCTTATTGTATTCGCCTTGCAAATTCGTCTGGAAAAGTTCGTACTGACTTTCCGTTACCTGCTTTTCTATTCTGGCTGCTTTTATACGGGCCGAAAAAGGCTTAAAGAATAAAGGAATGGCTACTCCTGCCTGTACGCCCTGAAATCTTTTACCGCCATTAAAGTATTGATCTTGTCCGTTTACTGTTTGCGTACCAATAATGGACTGGTTAAAATAACCTACTGTAAAATCAGGCCCCGAACGGGCTTTCTCCACCCCCAGCGCCTTATCGGCAATCTCAATCTGCTGTTTTTGCAGAGCAAGCTGTGGATTTCCGCTAACACTATTGCCTGTTGCAGCATTCCATTCGGCTTGTATAAACTCAGCCTTAACAATTTCAAAGGGTTCTTGTGTATTAAG
>Ga0157371_10000818_pt1 | contig 35712 bp, 30 predicted proteins | sample C45metaG_FD_113462 | JGI IMG/M metagenome (GOLD analysis project Ga0157371, IMG submission 113462) | Corn rhizosphere microbial communities from Kellogg Biological Station, Michigan, USA - C4-5 metaG | ecosystem: Host-associated > Plants > Roots > Rhizosphere > Soil | place: USA: Michigan... | reverse complement strand
CGAGGCGAACGGGCACGTCTTCCATGTCGATTTCGAACCGCCGAAGCAGGAGGGCGTCTGCGATTTGGACGGCTCCGAGCTGGTCGTCCGCGACGACGACAAACCTGAGGTGATCCGCAAGCGGCTGGAGACCTACCACGAGAAGACCGAGCCGCTCGTCAGCTACTACGACAGCCGCAGCGTCCTGCGCCGAATCGGCGGCGAGGCTCCGCCGGAAGAGGTGGCGGAGGAGATCCGTCGCACCCTGGCGACGCTGCGGATGGAGCAGGACGAAACCGTCTAGCCAGCCGCCGCGGCCCCGCCGCGGCCGATCACTAGCGTGTATCGGATGATCATCAAAAAGACGCCGGAGCAGGTCGAGAAGATGGCCACCTCCGGGGAGGTCCTCGTCCGCTGCCTGAAGATGCTCGCCTCGAAGGCGCGCGCTGGCACGACGACCGAGGAACTAGACGCCGCCGCCGAGAAGTTCATCCGCTCGCAGGGTTGCGAGCCGGCCTTCAAGGGCTACCGCGGCTTCCCGGGGTCGATCTGCGCCTCGCCCAACTCGATGGTCGTCCACGGAATCCCCGACGCCTACCAGTTGAAAAGGGGTGACGTGCTCTCGATTGACGTCGGCGTGATCAGGGACGGCTGGGTCTCCGACGCGGCGATGACGGTGCCGGTCGGGCCGGTCAGCCCCGAAGCGCAGAAGCTCCTCGACGTGACCAAAGCTTCACTGTTCGCCGGGGTCGAGCAGATGCGGGCGGGCAACCACCTCGGCGACGTCTCCGCGGCGATCCAGCGCGCGGTCGAGATGGAAGGGATGTCGATCATCCGCACCCTAGTCGGCCACGGCATCGGCCGGGACATGCACGAGGAACCGCAGGTGCCGAACTTCGGCGAGCCCGGCCGCGGGCCGGAGCTGGAGGAGGGGATGGTGCTGGCGATCGAGCCGATGGTCAACGCCGGCGGCCCGCTCGTCCGCATGGGCGACGACGGCTGGGCCGTCTACTCCGAAGACGGCTCCCTAGCCGCCCACTTCGAGTTCACCGTCGCGGTCACCCCCGAGGGCCCCCGCATCCTCACCCCCTGGCACGACGCCGACTAACGCGCGTCACGGTTCCGCGCGAAAGTTGTTCCACAACTTTTTGTCCGAGGTGTAGTCTCGTGCGTCTTGACTTGGGACGATCTCGACATGGAGCTGGAGAGACGAAAACGCGACTTTGAGAGGCGCATGGAAGAGGCGAGCGGGGAGATCCGTGAGCGGCTCGAAACTGCCGAACGATGCTTCAAAGAAGCAGAGAAGGCTCGGCAGGTCGCGTGGGAAAAGCTCGAAGGCCGGATGGTGACCGCGGCGAAGAAGCATCAGTTCGAACTCGACGGCATCCGGCGTGTGTCCGCCCAGATGACGGACGAGTATGTGAAAGTCATCCGGGCCGCGGGGGAAGACATGCAGCGGGGGTTCGCCAAGGTCGAGGCAAAGCTCGACGAAGGCCGCGACGACGAAAATCGCGCTCCGACCGAAGCGCTCCTGAATATGCTCGACCGGCTGCCGCCTAGCTAGGCGCCGATTTCGATCTCTTCGATCTGGGTGTCGGCGAGGGGGTTCGACTCGCCCGGGATCAGTTTGCGGTGGGCGACCCAGCCTTGGAAGTTGCCGCTCCACTCGCTCTCGGCGAGCTCGGCCGGGGTCATCGGGCGGGCGACGTGCTCCATCGGTGACATGTGGCCGCTTTCGAGCAGGCGGTCATAGAGGGCGACGTCGGCGGCGAGGTCGCGGGTGCCGTCGTGGGTGAGGTAGCTGACCCGGGCGCAGCGGCCGATCGAGACCATCGCCAGTTCCTCGGCCGAGGAGGTCTCCTCGCGCTCGGCCTCGCCGACCAGCGGCAGGTGCCATTCGCCGGGCTCCAGGCGGGTGGGGACCGAGCGCTCGAGCGCCTCGCGCATCTTCGAGGCGATCAGGCGGATCTCCGGCTGCGCGTCGGGGTGGCAGCGGAGGTTGAAGAAGTTGTCCCAAGTCGTCGCGGAGACGATCACGGTGTGCCACATGAACGGCTCCAGCAGGCGGTTGGCGACCTGCTTATGGACGTTCAGCCACCCGACCGGCGGTTCCTTCAGTTGCCCCTGTGCCGCCTCGAGACACGCGTGGAGGTCGTCGTAGCCAGCGACGTTCTCGGGACTGGTGATCAGCCCGAGCACGTGGCGGACGGCGTCGTCCCGGGCGGCCAGCCACTCCGCTTCGGCCGCATCGCGAGCTGCGCCCGTCAGCGCCGGACCGGCCTGCATCCCCGGTTTGTTCGAGCCGAACTCGATCGGCACGTAGGGATCGTCGAGCACGCGTCGCAGTTGTTTCGCGACCGGAATCGCCCGCGAGCTGGCGCTGTTGCGCGAGAAGACGCGGTGGGTGTTGAACTCGGCGAGGACGAAGCGGGGGAAGGTCGCCTCGAGCGTGGTCAGCCGGTGCCCGGCGGGCGAGACTGAGTCGGCGAGCACTTTTGCGTCGAATCCCATTGCTGGAAGACACTCTGGCATTCGCCGAAGACGCCAACAAGTCCGACGGGGAGCGTAAATTGGGTGCTGCAGCGCATGCCTCACGCAGGCGTCGCCGAAGGCTGGCCCCTGCTATCTTTCTTCGTCGGCCTAGTTGGCCGGTTGGTGCATCCTGCCGTCCGATTCATGGGGCGAGCAGGAATCCTGTTGTCAAGACGAGATCCGGAGCAATGAAGGTTCGAGCTTCCGTAAAGCCGATGTGCGAGAAGTGCAAGGTAATCCGCCGAAATGGAGCGGTCCTGGTGATTTGCCAGAACCCGCGCCATAAGCAGAGGCAGGGCTAGCGTGGCACGTATCGCCGGCATCAACATCCCGGTCAACAAACGGACCGAAATCGGGCTCACCTACATCTTCGGAATCGGCCGCTCGACGGCCCAGCAGATCCTCAAGGAGACGGGCGTCGACCCGGACACCCCGGTCAAAGACCTGACCGAGGACGAGGTGATCAAGCTTCGCGAGGCGGTCGAGAACCGCGAGGTCGAGGGCGACCTGCGCCGCGAGCGGTCCCAGAACGTCAAACGGCTGATGGAGATCGGCTCCTACCGAGGCCTCCGCCACCGCCGCGGCCTGCCGGTCCGGGGCCAGCGGACGAAGACCAACGCGCGCGGCCGCAAGGGCCCGCGGCGCCTCAGCGTCGCCGGTAAGCGCAAGGCATAGGTAGAGAGAGCATGGCTGAGAAAAAACCCGCCAAAGGGCGCACGCGCCGCCGCGTCAAAAAGAACGTCACCTATGGGCAGGCGCACATCAAGACTTCCTTCAACAACACGATCGTCACCCTCACCGACACCGACGGCAACGTGATCGCCTGGGAGTCGGCCGGCTCGGCCGGGTTCAAAGGCTCGCGCAAGTCGACCCCGTTCGCCGCGCAGGTCACCGCCGACGCCGCCGCCAAAAAAGGCATGGAACACGGCCTCGAGCGGGTTGAAGTCTTCGCCAAGGGCGCCGGCTCGGGTCGCGAGACCGCGATCCGCTCGCTGCAGGCCGCCGGCCTCGACGTCACCACCGTCAAGGACGTCTCGCCGCAGGCCCACAACGGCTGCCGCCCGAAGAAGCGGAGGAGGGTTTAATGGCTCGCGATACCGCTCCGCAGTGCAAGCAGTGCCGGCGCGAGGGCCAGAAACTCTTCCTTAAGGGTGAGCGCTGCTTCACCGACAAGTGCGGCGTCGAGCGCCGCTCCTACCCGCCCGGCGAGCACGGCCGCGGCCGTCTGCGGCAGTCCGAGTACCGGGTGCAGCTGCGCGAGAAGCAGAAGACCCGCCGCTACTATCAGGTGCTGGAGAAACAGTTCCGCGCCTACTACGAAAAGGCCGCCCGCCAGGAAGGCGTGACCGGCGAGAACCTGCTGCGGCTGCTCGAGTCCCGCTTCGACAACGTGCTCGTCCGCCTCGGCTTCGCCGCCTCGCGGCGCCAGGCGCGGCAGCTGATCACCCACGGCCACTGGCAGGTCAACGGCCGCCGGGTCAACATCCCCTCTTACCAAGTACGTCCCGAGGACATCATCTCGATCAAGGCCGGCTCGTCTGCCACCGACACGATCCGGCGGGCCACCGAACTCGTCTCCACGGTTCCGGCCTGGCTGCAGGCCGATCACGATGCCCTCACCGCCAAGGTCCTGCGCTACCCCGAGCGCTCCGAGATCTCGGCGCCGGTTCAGGAGCAGCTGATCGTCGAGCTGTACTCCAAGTAGTCCGGAACCCCATTTCAGAACACGCAACGAAGGAACTCATGACCACTGATTTCCAGGTCCCTCGCATCACCTCCGAGAAAATCGATGACCGTCGCGGCACCTTCACGATCGAGCCGCTCGACAAGGGCTTCGGTTACACCTTCGGCAACAGCCTCCGCCGCGTCCTGCTCTCTTCGCTGGGCGGCGCCGCCATCACCAGCGTCCGCATCGAGGGCGTAGCGCACGAGTTCTCGACCGTCCCCGGCGTCAAAGAGGACGTCACCGACATCGTCCTCAACCTCAAGGATCTGGTCGTCCGCATGCACACCGACGCCGACGAGGTCGAGGCGCCGCTGGTCGCCACCGGCCCGGGCGAGGTGAAGGCAAAGGACATCGATCTTCCCTCCGGCGTCGAGATCCTCAACCCGGACGCGCCGATCGCGACGCTCGAGAAAAAAACCAAACTCGAGGTCTACCTGACGATCGGCCGCGGCCGCGGCTACTCGCCGGCCGAAGAGAACAAGTCCGACGAGCAGCCGATCGGCGTGATCCCGATCGACTCGATCTTTTCGCCGATCCGGCGCGCCTCCTACGCCGTTGCCGCCGCCCGCGTCGGCCAGCGGACCGACTTCGACAAACTGACCCTCGACCTCGAGACCGACGGCTCGATCGAGCCGGGGGCGGCGCTGCGCGAAGCCTCGGAGATCCTGATCAAGAGCCTGGCGATCTTCACCGACGCCGACCGGGTCGAAGAACTGACCGCGCGTGAGCCGGTCGCTGCCGTCCCCACTGACGGGTTCTCCTCCGCCGGCGACAACGACGGCGCGGCGAGCAACGGCCTCGACGAGATCCTGATCGAGGAGCTCGAACTGGGCGTCCGCTCGTACAACTGCCTCAAGCGCGCCGGTGTCCAGACTGTTGGCGACCTCGTGCGCAAGTCGCGCGCGGAACTGAACGCGATCCCGAACTTCGGTCAGAAGTCGATCGAGGAAGTGATCGAGACCCTGCACTCCCGCGGCCTCGATCTTCAGGCAGACTAAGGGCACGAACTAGGGAGAGCGGAGGATCCGGTGCGTCACAAAAAGAAGCGCAACAAGCTCAGCCGTGACAAGGCGCACCGGTCGGCCCTGCTCTCGAACCTCTCGAAGCAGCTGATCGAGCACGAGCGGATCCAGACCAGCCAGGCCAAGGCCAAGGCGGTCAAGCCCGAGGTGGAGAAGCTGATCACCCTCGCCAAACGCGGCGACCTGCACGCCCGCCGCCAGGCGCTGGCGACCCTCCACAACGACAAGTTCATCGTCCACAAGCTGTTCGACGAGGTGGCGCCCCGCTACGCAACGCGCCCCGGCGGCTACACCCGCATCGTCAAGCTCGGTCCGAGGAAATCAGACTCGACCGAGATGGTCTTCCTCGAGCTGGTCTAGAAGCTAGCTCGATAGCGCCGGGGGGCGAACAGCTGGCCAGGGTTTTTCCTCAAGTCTGAGCGAAAGGATTGACCCAGCTGCACGCCACCTCCTAGGTTCGTCGAACTCGGCTCATCGGCCGAGGTCAAGTCGGACCAATCAAGGAGAGATGGTGAAACGCGGCAAGAGCTTTAACTTTCCCGGCCGCAGTCGGGCCCACCTGTTGATCTTGACCGTTTTCGGGCCCTTGATGGCCGCGGCACTTCTCATTCCGGCAACTGCCGCTGCGACGAGCGACCTCCACGGCGTCTCGTGTGCATCGACCACCAATTGCATGAGCGTCGGCATGTCGGATGCTTCCGGGACCAGTCAGGGACAGGCCACCAGCATCACCAACTCGTACTCTTGGTCGAACTTGTCGACTCCCGTACCGTCGGGTGCCCTCCAGAGCGACGTTGCCTCTGTGGCATGCACTTCCACCTCATCGTGCCTTTCGGTGGGGACCTATGTGGATTCGGCCAACAATGTCAAGCCACAGTCGATGAGCTGGAACGGCACCTCCTGGTCGAGCCTCACGACGCCCATTCAAAGCGGCGCCTTGTCCTCTTCGTTTACCGGCATCGCTTGCCCGTCGTCGACCTCCTGTCAGGCGGTCGGTTTCTACACGAACGCCTCGAACGTCAAAAGCGGCTTCGCTATGGGCTGGAACGGAAGCTCCTGGAGCTCCGAGGAAGTTCCCACCGTTTCGGGCGCGACCGCCGAGGAAGTCACCAGCGTCTCCTGCTACTCAACTTCGGGGTGCATCGCGGTCGGTAACTACGTCGATTCCTCCGGTGTCACCCGAAGCCTCGCCCTCCAGTGGAACGGCACTAGCTGGTCGATCATGACGACCGAAAACCCGAGCGGTTTCACTTACAGCACTCTGCAAGGTGTTTCCTGTCCCACTAGCACCTACTGCATGGCGGCAGGCTTCTACTACGACTCGGTGGGCGCCAAGAAGACCTTCGTCCTCACCTGGAACGGCACTTCGTGGTCGATCAGTGCGACGCCGAACCCCTCAGGCGCCACCGCCACGCAGTTCCTCGCCGTTTCCTGCACGTCTAGCAGCTTCTGCGTAGCCGTCGGAAGCTACGAAAAATCATCCGACGAACTCCCCTTCTCCGAGCGCTGGAACGGGTCGAGCTGGACGGAATTCCTTCCCCAGGTGGAAGTGGAAAACGTAGGTGCGATCGGAGCCAAGCTCGAGGGGGTGTCCTGCAAGTCCATCAGCTTCTGCCTCGGGGTCGGTTCGATCTCCTACGGCCACGCTGCGACGGGTCGCAGGGTCGGCCTGGAATTCACCGGAGGCAACTGGTTGATGACGGAATCCGGTGGATTTCAGCGGACTTGGGCGCTTTCGGATATCCCCAACGCGCCGAGCCCTACTTCTTCCTCGCAGACGGATGTCTCATGTCCCGAATTTGGATTCTGCATCAGAGTCGGCAGCGCCGGGGGCTCCGATACCAGCAGCAGCCGGATAAAAAAGTGGAATGGAGCGGCCTGGGCGGCCCAGGCCGCTCCTGCCCCGAGCGGCGCCTCCGCGACCCGGTTGATGGGCGTGTCCTGTAGCAGCTTCACGTCCTGCCAGGCCGTGGGCAGCTATACCACTTCCTCAGAAGTTGTCGCAACGCTCGGTCTCACCTGGAACGGCACCTCATGGAGTCTAAGCTCGACTCCGACTCCCAGCGGCGCGAAATCGAGCGAACTTCTCTCCGCGTCCTGCAACTCATCCACCGTCTGTCGCGCCGTAGGTCGCTACGTCGACTCCGAAGGAGCTGTGCAGCCGCTCGCAGTCGGCTGGAATGGGACCTCCTGGACCCTCCAGGCTCTTCCGACGCCGAGTGGCTCGACTCGTACGGAACTGCTCGGAATCAGCTGCACCTCCTCCACCTCCTGCGAGGCGGTCGGGACGTACGTATCCTCTGGCGCCGAAAAGACCCTTGTCGAGGCGTGGAACGGTACCTCTTGGACCGTTGTGAGTTCACCTAACCCGAGCGCCTCGCAGGCGAGCTCGCTTTCGAGTGTGTCCTGCGCATCATCGAGCGCCTGCCTCGCCGTCGGGAGGTACACGAACTCTTCCGGGGTGACCGAACCACTTGCAGTCAAGTGGACCAGCAGTTGGAGCCTCGTTTCAACCGCCGGAGTCTTTACCGAAGGCACGGGCCGGGAATTCTCAGGTGTTTCCTGTATCTCGAGTACGACTTGCAGGGCTGTCGGCAGCTCCACCGCCAGCACCGGTGTGCGCGCAGGACTCGCAGGGACCTGGGCGTCAGGAACCTGGAGCAAAGAAACCCTTAGCGGCTACCAGGGCGCCCCGACCGAACTCGCGAAGATCTCCTGTGTCGAAGCGTTCTTCTGCACGAGTGTCGGAACCGTGGTATTCACCGGTGGGGCCGCTACGGACTTCGCTTATAAGCGGGAAACCGGCTGGTCGGTTACCGATCCTGCGGGCAGCTACGACACTCCTGCCGGAGTCGCCTGCATGACGTCCGATGAATGCATCGCGGTCGGCAAGAACCGAGTCGGCGCTTCTCAGGAAGCGCAAGCCTTGCTTTGGAACGGCACCTCGGGCTGGTCCTTTATGACTATGCCGGTGGTCGCCGAAGGTGCGTTCAGCGGGGTGAGCTGCAGCGAACTGAATGCGTGCAGTGCGGTCGGCTCTCGTGGAAGTTCGGCGACTACCCTTGCCGAGCGCTGGAATGGCAGCGAATGGACCGTTCAGACGACGGCAAATCCCTCTGGAAGCACGGAATCCAGGCTCAATGGCGTGTCCTGCCCGACCAAATCCTTGTGTATTGCCGTGGGGAGCTACCGAACCGCGACCAATCCTGTCAATGCGCTGGCAGAGAGCTGGAACGGAACCTCCTGGTCGACTCAGACGCTGCCGCTTCCCGCAGGATCTGTCTGGACCTGGCTTGAAGGCGTCTCCTGCGCCTCTACCACCTTCTGCGAGGCGGCCGGAACCTACACGATCAGCTCCGGCTACTCGCGCCCCCTGTTGGAGAAGTGGAACGGTACGAGCTGGAGCTTGCAGACTGCTCCGGAACCGAGCGGTTCACTGGAAACTCCCCTGGCCGCTGTGTCCTGTATCTCGACCACCAACTGCACCACCGTAGGGGTCTACGCGACGGAAAAAGCTAGGTCTACCTACGCCGCCCATTGGAATGGCGCTACTTGGAGCATTCAGTCCACGCCCAATGCGACTGGATTTTCAAAAAACTCATTAACCGGAGTGTCCTGTTTTGGTTCTGGCCAGTGTGTCGCAGTTGGCTACAGCGAAGGCGAAGAAAGCCGGCCCCTGGCACTAGGATTGTCTGGCAGCACTTGGACCTTGGAGACGACCCCCAACCCAGCCGGTGCGCACTGGGGTGTGCTGGAAGCGGTTTCGTGTAGATCTGCTGCCGACTGCGTGTCCGCCGGCTGGTCGCAGACGGGAGAAGTCGCGATCCCGATGGCTCAGCACTCGCAGGAACCTGCTCCTGGAGGCGGGCAGGCGATCGTTGTCGAAACCGAAGAAGCGCTCCCCTCTTTGACCCAAAAACAGGAAGAAGTGATCGTCGAAAAGATCAAATCCGATCCTGCGGTTCAAGCAGCCATCAGCGGTGCCAGCTACTCGATCGAAATAGGTCCCTGGCTGGAGACGACGGCCGAAGGCACTGAATTGCTCATCGGGGCCGGGGGTCGAATCGCCCTCAATAAAAACGAATCCTGGGGCGAATGGACCTGGCCCGCAGTCAAGTATGCGCAGGGGTTCGCCTACGAATTCGGGAGTTACAGTTCGGAACCATTTCCGACGATCGAAGCTACGAAAATCGAAGGCCTCGACTTTAATTTCGACGCTGAATTCGACAAAACCGGTGAAGTGCTTGGTGGAGAAGTCGTGGCCCTCGATCCGGATTCCCTGCCAGGAGAAGGAAGCTCCGTCATCGCCGCACCTTCTCTTCAAGAAATCAAAAACTCAGAAGAAATGGGCTACTAGATGAGAGCTTCGAAAGCATTTACCGCCGGGACTTTGGTTGTTCTACTTATTGCGGTCTGCCTTGGCGCTATCGTCTTCGCAACTTCGGCAGGGGCCTCCACCAGCGGCCCCATCCACACGAAATCCATTCGCGAGGATTCGTTTAAGAACTATGACTTCTCGAATATGATCGAAAGCCGAAGTCATGCCGACTGGGGGATCGACATGATTTTCTTCGGGAATGCGAATATCAACAAGGTCAAGCGAAAGCTGAGCCCGGTTCTTCCCGCCAGCGGTAGCCCGATGTATGCCCGGCTGAACAACAACGGATCAGGATGGACTTGGGATCGCGATAGCGGAATCAAGAGCAATCCTTGTCCCACCCCAGGCGCGTATGCCGACCACATGCGGCTCTACGCCCCGTCGAATACCGACTACTTCTGGTCATCTGGCTGGGGCTCCTATGTGATTGCGTCGACCCACGAGGACCACCACGAGTGCTGGTTTACCCGGTGGTCGGGTGAAAGCGAGAGGGCCGAGCATCAGATAGCGCAAGATTGGCTGGGCATGTACGGCGGCAACGTGCAGTGGAGCACGTTTAGGATGGAAAACAGGATGGAGACCGGGAATGGGGGCCCAATCATTCAGGGCAATCATCATTGGCGCCAAGACGGGAAGGCAACTCTCGTTCTGGTCCAGTAGAGCCGCTTCGTGTTGTCGCGCCAGTCCCGGCTTGCAGCCCTAGCGTTTCTGATCGCTGGGCTCGTCTTGAGCCTCTACCCATCGGCGGAGGCGGCAGTGGTTGCCCAGCAGAGGGCGGACCACGTGTTCTCGGTGCAGCGGCGGGCCGGCAGCCACTCGGTCCCGATCTTCCTTCCCAGGGAAGCGAAAAAGAACTCTGAGGGTCGAGGCCCCTTTTTCCTAATGAAGTTGGGAGTAGAGGTGGTGCTCTCAGCTAGAAGCGGTCCAGGTGTGCTCTATGTCAGCGGCTCGGTGAACGGCTGTACTCCGATTCAAATTCGGGTTAGCATTCCCAAAGGAAGCGGCGTCGACACGGCGAGCTGGGCGGCTTTCGGTGTCAACGGGGCTGAGGGCGGCACACTGACACACGGTGCGCTCAAAGTAAAGGTGTCCCAATATCTACCTACGTGCAGTCTGAATCCCGGTGAGGGCACGCTAACTTGGAGTTTCGAACGTTTCGGAGGCTTGCGGGTTCGAAGCCTAGCTGTCCTTGCGGGGTCAGATGTGGAAACGACGCGCGTGGCCCCGCCGAAGCTGGTCCTGAAGCCCCTGTACCCAGTGGAATATCCGGAGAAGGGAGAAGGGTTCCCGATCGAGTTCAGGGTCGAGAATGTCGGCGACGTGGCAGCGAGGGGCGTCGCCGCGGAAATCGTTCCACGGTCATCGGCGCTCGTGGCGGCTCGGCCCCACATCGTCCACCTGGGTACCGTGGGAAAAGAAGCGCGGGGGGAATTCACCCTGACGGGCCGAAAGGTGGGCAAGTACCTGGCCGATCTGCGAGTCGGTTCCAGCAATGCCAATCACCCCGATGCCCTCGTGGCCGTTCCGGTTCGGCGCCCAAGCGCAGGAGGCGGCACTTCATGGTGGCCTCTTCTCGCTGCAGCCGCCCTTATCGGGTTCTTGTTCTTCGGCTGGCGCCGCTACAGGGGATCCTGATCCGCCACGACGATCGTCCAGGGCGGAGTCATGTCTTTCTTCTAGGATAGATAATGGTTTTGCAAAGGATGAAGCTTCGGTCCGACACGGCAGCGGCCTCGGCCTGGATCCAGGGGGTAGCGGACCCCGTCCGCTTAACGCTGGTGCATACCCTGGCGTTGTCGGGCCCTGCCACCGTCGCCCAGCTGGCCGCGTGCATCGATTCGAGTCACGCGACGATTCGCAGGCACCTTGGATCGATGGTGGCCCTGGGGATCATCTCCCAGATGCAGCAGGATGCAGATGGATCCTCCGGCCGGCCCGCCGTCGAATACGAGCTGCCCTCCGCCGTGCGCTCAAGCGTCTCGGGTGTCCTCCAGTTCGAGGGGTAGGAGGCGCCGCTTCGGTGAAACGCGTCCGATCGCTCGCCGGACTCCGCTTCAGTCGGCCGTTGGGGGGCGTCCTCGGTCTGGCAGCCGTAGCCTTCTATCTCCCCTCGCTGGCGACCTCCGCCGCAGGTGGACGCCCACAACGGCAAGCTCGCCGGCTCGCGGGTGAAGGTGGGAGTGGGGAGGGTGTCCGAAGCGGAGCGGCAGGGGCAGGAGCTCGCCGGCTTCCTAGGCGAGCGCTTGCGGCTGCCCGAGAAACGGTTGTTGCAGCAATCGCACCATCTCCTCCTTCAGGGCGGCCAGGGAGCCTGCCTCGCCTCGTTTCAAGCGCTCGGAGATGATGAAGAGCACTCCGAAGGCCAGCAGTTCCTCGGTCATCGGGGGCGGTCCTGGCTTTGGAGCGGATCGGCGGCCGCTCCGCAGTGCCCCGGTGAGGAGCTCGACCAGGGCCGGGTCGTAGGGCCCGATGCCGAGGTCGCCCTTCCACGCGAACAGCAGGCCCAGGCCGACAAGGGCCGGCTCGGCTTCCGCTGTCCTCAACAGAGCCGCGACCATCGCGTCGATCCGCCCCGGCCAGCGCTCGCCCTTTGCCAACTCAGCTTCAACCGCTGCCCGCAGCTTGGCGTTGGCTTCGGCTACCCCGAAGCGGAAGGCTTCATCAAGGTTGGCGAAGAGTTCGTAGAACGTCGCCCGAGCCATCCTCGCTCGGCCGGCGAGAGCGGCGACCGTTACGCGATGGAGCGGTTCCTCCTGGACGCACTCCGCCAGCGCCCGCGCCACCCGCTCCCGGCGGTGCGCCAGCAGGAACTCCTGCGAGAGCGGCTGTTGACCAGGAGGGAGGCGCACCAGATGCTGAAACTAGTGCTCTTCCCAAAAAAAACCAAGCTAGACTTCTCCAGCGTTCAAGGCTCGTTCAGAGAGACAGCCGGGGGCTGTCCCGCGCCAGGCGCAACGCCTCTTCCTGCCCCACGAAGGGGACTACCGCGCCATAGATCAAGTCGGGGAGCAGTTCGGGCAACGCGGACGCCCGTCCCGCTGCCAGCTCGCGCCGGATGACCGCCTCGGCCGCCCCCAGCGCCGCTCGGGCTGCACAGCGGGGGACCCGCCCCTCCTCAGGGTCATCCGCCCGCATCCGATCCATCATCGCGGTGAGAACCGCAAATCCCGCCTCGTAGCGTTCGTGGCAGGAGCGCGGCAGCATCTGCCTCGAGTGCGTCAGTGCCAGAGCGCCGATCTCCGGCTTTTCCGCGAAAATCCTCAACAGCAATGACAGCGCAAAGAGAGTGCTTTCCCGCTCCGAGCGATCCGCAGACCATCCTCGGGAGACAGCGGAGATGCCCGCGGTGAGCGCCTCGTCAACTGCCGCCAAGGCGCAGCCCTCCTTGTTCCCGAAAAGAGATACGAACTCCTCTTCGCTTGCCCCGGCCTCCGCCAGGAGATCCTCGACGTCGGTGGCGAGATAACCCTGCTTCATGCAGCTGCGTGCCATCGCCTCGATGAGCGGCTCACGAACTCGCCGGATTTCGGTCTCACCTCGGTTCATCGGCGAATTCCTCCTCGGCACGGAGCAGTACGCGGCTGCCCCGTGCCAGGCGCAGTGCCTCGTCTTGGCCGAGGAACGCGACAGTGGCGGCATAGACAAGGTCCGGGAGTATTTTTGGCAGTTGGTGTCCGCGGTCGGTCACCAGCCGCTGGCGGACCAGGGCCTCGCCACCGCCGATCGCCGCCCGTGCGGCTGAAGGGGGAAGCCGCTCCCCCCCTGGCGAGTCCGCCCGCAGGCGGTCGAGCATCGCGGTCAGGATCGCGAACCCGGCCTCGTAGCGTTCGCGGCCGCCGCTCGGCATCGCCTGGCGCGAATCGATGAAGGCGAGACGGGCGAAGGCGGGCCTTTCGGCGAAGAGCCTGAGCAGCAGGCGCAGCGTCATCAGGGCGCTGTCGCGCTCTGAAGTGTCGGCGGAGTAGGCGCTGGACACCGCCGCCATCCCCTCGCTGAGGATCGCGTCGACCGCAGCCATCGCACACTGTTCCTTGTCCGCGAAGTGGCAGTCGAAGTCCTCCCGAGAGAGGCCGGTTGCCGCAAGCAGCTCCTCGACCGTGGTTTCCTCGTAGCCCCGGCGCAGGCAGCTCTGGGCCATCGCCTCGACGAAGGCCCTGCGTTTACCGGCCGAGGAGGCTCTGTCTTGCGCCCCTAGCTCCACGGCCTGTCGCGCAGCAACTCCCGGCCGCGGTCGGCCAAACGCAGGGCCTCGTCCTGGCCGAGGAAGGGGACGGTAGCGGCGTAGACGAGGTCGGGGAGGAGGCGGGGGAGACGCTCGGCACGCCCGGCGACGACTTCGCGGCGGACGATCGCCTCGGCGCCGCCCAGGGCCGCCAGCGCCGCCCGCCTCGGTGGGACCGCGAGCTCGGCGTACTCCCAGCCGCGCTCGAGCATCGCGACCAGGACCTTGTGCCCGGTCTCGTAGATACTGAAGACGCTGGGCGGGCTCATCTGTCGCGCGCCGACGTAGCCGAAGAAGGCGTAGCTCGGTTTCCGCGCCATCAGCTCGAGGATCGACATGACGCCGAGGAGGGCGCTGTCGAGCTCGGCCCGGTCGGCCAGGTAGGAGGAGGAGACGGAGGCGACGACCTCGGAGAGGATCGCGTTCTCGGCGGCCACCGCACAGGCCTCCTTGTCGGCGAAGAGCGTGCGGAAGGTCTCCTCGCCGACGCCGGAGCGCTCGACGATGTCGGCGATGGTCGTTTCGGCGTACCCGCGCTCTGCCGCGAGTTCGGTCAGCGCCAGCATGACCTTTTCCCGGCTCGAGCCGTAGAGCGTCTCGGTCGCCACCGGGGTCATTGCTCCCCCACTCCTCCCTCGCGACAGAGAGCACGGCCCTGGCGCGAAAGGCGCCGCGCCTCCTCCTGTCCCAGAAACGGAACGGTTGCGGCGTACACGAAGTCCGGCAGCAGGCTTGACATCAGGTCCAAGATCGCCCCGATCGTCCCGATATGGCCTTCGACCTCTGAGCGGTCCAGAGAGTAGAAGCCGGCGTCCGCCTGCAGGAGGCGGTCCCGTTCGGAATCTCCCAGAAGCGACACGTCGGCTCGGCGCCGATCACGTCGCCGCCGCCGCGGTGCGCATCTCCTCGGCGGCCCGATCGGGCCCGAGGAACGGCACCAGCACCGAGAAGAGGATTTCCGGCATCATCGCCGGCAGGCCCTTCGTGCGGCCCGCGTCGACCTCGCCAAAGATGATCGCCTCCGCCGCGCCGACCGCGAGCAGCTCCACCTCTCCTGGCAACTCGTCTCCGAGCCCGGAGTACTCCCGTCCCTCGTGGACGAACGGCTCGAAGCGCGAGAGCAGCGCCACATAGCGCTCGTATGCGGCCGGCCGGATGCCCGGGAACGACCGCGTCAGGGCCTGCGCCATCCGCGGCCGCGCCGCCAGCTCCTCCAGCAACGCGACCAGGCCGACGCGGACGCGGTCGGGCCACGGCCCCCCGCTCTCGCAGCCGCCGCCGGCCACCTGGACCACCTCCTCGGACAACTGTTCGTAGGCGGCGAAAAGGCACTCGTCCTTGCCGCCGAACTCCGCTCTGAACTCTTCCCCGGAGACACCGGCGACTTCGCGAGCCCGATCGACCGAGATCTCTCCGTAGCCCCTTTGGACGAGCTCCTCCAACATCTCCCCGAGCAACGTCTTGCGCTGTATTGCGTTCATGTTCCCTCCTCCAAAACCACCCTTGCTGCCTGCCTGGCCTGACAGAGCGCCTCCCTTTGGCCCACGAAGGGGACCAGTGCCGCGTAAACGAAGTCCGGTAACAGTCGAGGCAGCCGTTCCGCCCGCCCGGCCGTCAGCTCCCTGCGCACGAGCGCCTCGAGGGCCCCGAGGCTGGCGCGAGCCTGCAGCGTGGAGACGCCGGAGCCGTTCGCGCCGGTGCCGAGCCGCTCCATCATCAGCGCCAGCACCCGCGAGGCCGAGTCGTAGGCCGCCCGCAAGCGGGCGGTCCCCCCGTGCCGCGCCTCGACGCAGGCGAGTTGGGCGAAGGCCGGCAGCGTGGCGACCAGCTCCAGGACCGCCTGCACCTGCACCTGCTCCGCGTCCAGCCCGTTGCCCGCCCGGCGATCCGAGGCGCTGATCGAAAGCCGCGCCAGGGTTTCGGAGACGAATTTGTTGAACGCCGCCAGGGCGCAGTCCTCTTTGCCGGTGAAAAGAGCGTCGAAGCGCTCGCGCTCGACCCCGGCCAGCTCCGTCACGTTCTCGACGGTGGTCGCCCGGTAGCCGACGGTGGCGCATGACTGCGCCATCGCGCGGAGGATCCGGTCTCGATCGGAGGCCAGGAGGGCATCGGTTCCTGTGGTCGCCACTCCCACTGTTGCCGATGGTATCGCCTAGGCAAAAGATCGTGTCCGATAAGTAACAAGCGACGTTAAGTTCTGGGAAGAACTATGGTTTCGCCTCCGCCAAGCAGGCAAATGAGACCAGATGCAGGGCAAGGGAGATGTTGAGGCTGCCGATCGACTTCAGAATGCGCTGTCGCCTTGGGCAGGGAAATTTGCGCCGGAAGGTATCCTGCCGCCATGGCGGCAACCCGGAGAGACAGGCGCGGCGCGGTGGAGCCCGGAGGGCACCCGCTGCGGCCGGAGGTCGTCGCCCATCACCAGCGGCAGCGGATCATCGCGGGCGCTGCGCGGGTGATCGCCGAGCGCGGCTACCGCAGTGTCTCGGTCGCGGACATCGTCAAGAGCGCCGCCATTGCCCGCGGGAGCTTCTACGAGCATTTCGGCTCCAAGGAGGACTGCTTTCTGGCGCTCTACGAAACCGGGACGGGCGCCGCGCTGGAGGCGGTGAAGGAGGCCTGCAGCGGCGAGAGCGAGGGCTTCCCCGGACGGGTCAAAGGCGGCCTGGCGGCGCTCCTCGCCTACGTCGAATCCAACCGCGAGATGGCGCAGGCCTGCATCGTCGAGGGGCCGGCTGTCGGCCCGGCGATCGAGGGGCGTTTCGAGGGGATGATCTCCTCGTTTGGGGACCTGCTGCGCTCCGGCCGGGTTGCGCCGGATGCCTCCGAGCTTCCCGAAAGCGTGGAGGAGACGGTGGTCGGCGGCCTTTACTGGCTCCTCTATTACGCGCTGCTGGAAGGCAAGCCGAAAAAGGTGGCGAGGCTGCTGCCTCAGCTGGAGCAGTTCTCGCTGATCCCCTTTGCCGGGGCCGAGGCGGCAGACACAGCTCCGACCGCCTGAGCGCCCGTGCGAGCGGCGGGTGGCCCGGTTGAGCGACCGGGACGAATACCTCGAAGTGATCGCCCGGGAGGGGTACCTCCCCCGCGACGCAGACCGCTTCGCCGCGACTTGGGACAGCCTCGAAGAGGCTTTCCTGGAGCGATTGTTCGAGGCGACGGTGCCGTTCGGAAACTGGCGGCAGCGCTTCCGGGCGGCCGCGATGGAGACGGCGCGGCTGGTCGAGGCACATCGCCGCGAGGCCCGCTTCCTCTCGGTCGACGCCCTTGCCGCCGGAGAGCTGGGGCGTATGCGCCGCGCCCGTCTCGGCCAGCGCCTCGCCCGGCTCCTCGACAGTGCCCGCGATGAGCTCGACGACTCGGTCGTGGTCCCCGAGGCCACCGCCGGCTGGGTGCTCGGCATATTCTTCGATCGCATCTACCGCCGCTGCGCCGCGGGGACTGACCCCGACCTACCCTCGCAGGTGCCGGAGCTGCTCTTTCTCGCCGTCAGCGCGTATTTTGGCACCCGGGCAGGATTGGAGGAACTGGCGCGCCCACTAAGATGACCATCCCGTGCAGAGCCCACCGCCGGCGGATAACCCGCACCCCCCCGACGAGCTCGCGCAGCTTCCGCATGGTCGGCATGGGCTGCCGCCCGAGTTTGTCGACCGCAACCAGCGTGAACGGCTGATCGTCGCCTTCACCCGCTTGGTCGGCGAGGTCGGCTACAGCGGCGCCACGATCACCGCGATCATCGAGGGCGCCTCGGTCTCCAGCCGCACCTTCTACAAGTTCTTCGAGACGGTCGAAGACTGCTGCGTCGCCGCCTTCGAGAAAGCGGTCGAGGACCTGCGGCCGCTGCTGGCGACCGCCTGGGAGGGGGAGGGGGAGTGGCCCCTTCGGGTGCGGGCGACGATCGCGGTGCTGCTCGAGGACTTCGCCGAGCTGCCGGAGGTCGGGCGTCTGTTGACCGTGGAGCCTTTCGTCGCCGGGCCTCGGGCGGCCACCCCCCACAAAGCGGCGCTCGAGGAGATGGTCCCGTTCCTCCGCGAGGGCCGAGAGCTGTCAACCGCAAGCGAGACGCTGCCGCCGACGATGGAGCGGGGCCTGCTGGGAGCCCTCAACGCCCGCGTCGGCAGGCAGCTGCTCGCCGGGGAGGCTGCGAGCCTGCCCGAGCTGCTTCCCGACTTGACCCAGTTCGTGTTGACGCCATACCTAGGTCCCGCTTCCGCTCGTGAAGCCGCATTCGTCCAGACTTAGTCATCATTTTTTGCAAAACCACCGTCTTTCCCTTGCACAACTGACGACCTGTCGCTAGAGTACCGCGGTGTCTCCTTGGGTAAGGGGACCAGCCGGCGTCCACGGACGCGGTTGAAAAAGAGATCGATGGCGGGCCACCAGGGGGCTCGCTGGGACAAGGAGAGAACGTGAGACGCCACCCCAAGGCAGCTTCTGCTGCAGTATCGACCCGATCCGAACGGAGGCCTCGGCGAGGTCTGGCGCTGTTCGCGCTCATGGCGTTTGTCCTTTTCGCCGCGGCGCTTGTCCTTGCCGGCCCGGCGGCGGCCGAACCGAAAGACTTGGGGACCTTCAACGGGTCTGAAACCGCGGCCGGGTCGTTTGGCAAAGGCGTTCCCAAGGTCGCAGTGGACGAAGCCAGCGGCGACGTCTTCGTGATCGATGGAGGCAACAACGTGGTCGATCGCTTCCACTTCGACGGGTTGGCCTGGAAGCCGGTGGCAGAACTCAAAGGCTCCGAAACCACTGCCGGCAGTTTTGGCTTCCCTGCCATCCCGGGTCCGTACGATGGCATTGCAATTGACCAGAGCACCGGTGAGCTCTACGTCCTCGGTAGCAATCTCCACCTTCTCACGGCATTTCAGCCAAGCTCCTCGAGCCCGAGCGGTTACGAAGAGCTCTGGCAGAAAGAACTCACTGCTGGCGGAGTCTTCTCTCTGGCCGTTGATTCAGCGGGCAATCCCTGGGTTAGCTTTGCGGACTTGAACGAAATCAGGCAGTTCGACCCTGCTTCGGGCGAACCAACCGGAGAAAGCCTGTCAACCACCGAACCGACCTGGTTTGCATTCGACTCCACCGGCGTCCTTTATGTCGATCAGCCTGTTAGCCATAAATCCGGCATCTCCAAGTACGTCGGCGGCCAGTTCGAAGAAACCTTCGACAGCGGCGAATTCGACATCGGCCTCGCCACCGAAGCCGGCAGCGACAATCTCTTCTCGGCGGGCGGCTTCTACCTGAAGGAGTGGGACTCAGCCGGCAATCAAATCACCAAAGTTCCTCGCGCATCGGGTCTCTACTGGTCGATTGCGGTCGACGCAACCCACCACCGCCTGTTCGTCGCCGAAGCCACCGCCAATGGCGAAGAACCGGCGGTTCGCGTCTTCGCCCTTCCCGCGCCGCTGCCGATCAACGTCAACGGCGAAGGAAGCGTCGAATGCGAAACGGAACCGGGGGAAATCGAACCTTGCGGCACGTTCCTCCCCGGAGAAGTCGCGCAGCTCGTCGCCACCCCGGGCTCGGGCAGCGTCTTCGCCGGCTGGATCGGTTGCAAGCAGACCGGTGAAGCTACCTGCGAAGTGACTTTCGGCGAAGGCACCGAAGTCACCGCCGTCTTCCTCAGGGACGGCACGCAGGGCTCGCAGGGAGAAAAAGGCGCAACCGGCGCAACCGGGCCAGCCGGCGCAACCGGGCCGCAGGGCCCCGCCGGGGCACCAGGCCCCCAGGGACCGCAAGGCAAGCAGGGCCCGGCCGGCAAGGTCACCTGCAAGGTCAAGCAGAAGGGCAAGAAGGTCAAGGTCACCTGCAAGGTCAAGTCAGCAAGCGCGAGCAGCTCTGCGCTGCCCTGGCGGCTGATGCGCCATGGCCGTGCCTACAGCCACGGCGTTGCCCGCGACGGGCGTCTCGAGCTCGACCTCAGCCACCTGCGCGCCGGTCGCTACCAGCTCCACGTCGGCGGGCAGAGGGGATCTGCGACCACCATCGTGATCGGTTAGTGCGTTCCGAATCCAGCCGGGGGCCTTGGCCCCCGGCTCCCCGTTCCGTCGACCGAGTGAGGAGACAGCAGCAGATGAAGCACCGCAACCGAAAGCTCGCGTCCGCCGCGGCGGGCCTCTGTGGTCTCTTCGCCCTGGCTCTCAGCCCTGCCGCCCAGGCGGCTACCAAACCTCTTCTCACCGTCGAACCCGCTTCTTCGGTCACCGCCTTCGGCGCCCATCTCTCAGGCACCGTCGACCCCGGCGAAGCAGAAAGTTCATGCCGGTTCGCCGTTGTAACGGATGCGCGCTTCCAGAAATCCGAATTTACGGAAGCCGACCACTCGGCCTGCGACGTGAACCCGGTCGAAGGCACCGGGGCACAGGCCGTCGGTGCTGACGTGACCCTGCGGCCGAACACGCTCTACCACTTCGCGCTCGAAGCGAGCAATGAAGCGGGAGCTGCTTCCCTGGAAGGAGAAACCTTCACGACTCAAACGGCTCCCCCGGCGGTCGAAACCGGCCCCAACACTCCCTTTCCCGGCGGAAAAGTCCACCTTCTCGGCTACGTCGATCCAGAGGAGATGGCGATTACCTCCTGCGAGTTCGAATACGGCCCTGAAGCCGGCAACTACGAAAACCAGGTGCCATGCGCCAACCACCCCGGCAACGAGATCCAGGCCGTCAACCTCGGCGCCGTCGGCGGTAAGGTCCGGCTCGGATTTGAAGGGGAAACCACCGAAGACCTTCCCTTCAACGCGAGCGCGAGTGAAGTCCAGAGCGCCCTCCGGGCCCTCCCGGCGATCGGGCCCACCGGCGTCTCGGTCGAACTTGCCGTCTCCCTCTCCGACTTCCGCCGTTACGTCGTCACCTTCGAAGGTCCGCTCGCAGACGAGAACGTCGGTGCGATCGAACGAGAGGAAGCGAGCGAACAACTCCAGGTCGGCCCCCAGCAGAGCCTCGTCTATGCGCTTGTCGTCGAAACCCTCGACGAAGGCGGTGGGTCGGGTCCCCGCGAAGTGGTCGCAGATCTCACCGGGCTCGCGCCGGGGGCCACCTTCCACTACCGCATCGTTGCCGGAAATGGTGCCGGTCAAGCTCAGAGCGATGACGGCATCTTTCGTGTCGCGGCTGAAGAACCGGGTTCCGGCTGCTCGAACGAAGGGGCCCTCGGGACCAGCTTCCTCGGCGAATGCCGCGCCTACGAGATGGTGTCGCCGCCGGCAAAGAACGGCGGCGACGTGATCGCCGCGAGCCAGGGAACCCGGATCGCCGCCGACGGCTCGGCAGCGGCCTTCATGTCAGCCTCCCTTTTCGGCGACGTACAGGGATCCGGCATCGCGGCGGAGTACGAGAGCGTCAGAACGCCGGAAGGCTGGCGCACGCACGGCATCTTTCCGAAGCAGCCGCCCGGATCCTTCCAGGAGGCGTTCGAATCAATGGCGCCCCGCTACGTAGGGGAATTCAGCCCGGACCTGAACCGAGGGGTCTTCTGGACCCCGAGCCCGATCGATTCATCCAACCCGTATGTCGATGAAGCGGTCAACCTCTACCTCCGCCGAGACCTTCTCGAAGCCGGCGCGGGCAACTACGGACTACTCAGCGACTGCCCGCTCTGTGCAGAAAAAGAAAAAGCTCTTCCCCTGGGATTCTCCCTGACGTACCAGCCGAGCATGGTGGGAGCATCGATCGACCTGAAGCATGTCGTCTTCGAGTCGCCCTTCAACCTGGCGAAACCCGCGAACTCGACGGGGCGAAAGCTCTACGAAAGCGAAGAAGGAACGGTCAGGCTGGTCGGGATACTGCCGAACGGAACCGCCGCCGCGGAATCGACCGCGATCGGCCTCCATAGCATCAACGAGAACACTGTCAACGAACCACACACCGTCTCGGCTGACGGTTCGAAGATCGTCTTCACCTCCGGCACGAACCTGTACCTCCGCGTCAACCACGAAAGGACGGTCCAGCTCAACGAATCCGAGCTGAGCATGCCGGAAGGCAACGGGTCGGCCAACTTCGTGGATGCGACCCCCGACGGATCTCGCGTCCTTTTCTTCGACACTGTGCGTCTGACCGAAGGTGCGGCTGGCGGGCTGTACATGTATGACACGACCAAACCAGCAACCGATCCACACAACCTCACCTTTATCGGCCAGGCGACCAAGGTGACCGGTATGGATGCGAGCGGCGACATCGTCTACTTCAAGCGCGCAGATGACGCTGGATTTGAGTGGCACGAAGGTCAGCTTCGGAAGCTCGGCACGATCAGGGGAGCCGCGTCGGGTACCAGTGGTGCCGGCTGGGATCAACGTGTGACGCCACAGGGGCAGCTGTTGTTCGACGGCTGGTCGCTCCCGCACGGCCTGCAGCCACAGTTTCCCGGCTACTGCCCAGAATATGAGGGAAAGCCTCTTTGCGTTCAGTTCTACACCTACGACTCGGCGACCGAAGCGCTCCAGTGCGTTTCCTGCAGGGGCGACGGCGAACCGATGCGGCAAGCGCATCCGGAGATAGAAGGGCGACTGGGCATGCTCACCGTCCCCTTCCGCTTCAACCATCCGATCGCGGCAGATGGGAAGCACGTCTTCTTCAGCACCGACGTGGCGCTTGTTCCCGAAGACACGAACGGTGTTTTCGACGTCTACACCTTCAACACGGCGACTTCCCACGTCAGCCTGATCTCTCGAGGAACCGACGGTTACCCGTCGTACTTCATGGAAGCCAGTCCTTCCGGCTCCGACGCGCTCTTCACCACCCGCCAGAGACTTTCGGGGTGGGACGGCGATACGAACGCCGATCTATACGACGCCCGCGTTGGCGGTGGACTGTCGGAGCCAACCCCAACCCCTGCCTCGTGCGAAGGCGAAGCATGCTTCGAACCACCTACGCTGCCGCCAAACCGAGGAGCGAGCGGGAGCGAAACGTTCTCCGGATTGGGGAACCCCAAGCCCGAACGACACAAGAAGCGGCACAAGAAGCGCCATAGGAAGCATCGTCATCACAAGAAGCAGGGAGGACACCGATGATCGGGCGAAGGAAATTGTCGTGGTGGGTCCAGGTTCTCTGTTCGGCCGCCGTCTTCACCCTAATCCCTGTTACCGGTGCCGCAGCCACCGTTCCAAGTGGCCCGAAGTTCCGAATCGACTCGATGTCCGATTCCGTCGTCGCCCCTGGGGCGGAATTGACCTATGTGGTGGAGGTGCAAGACATCGGCAGCGAAGACATTCCTCTCGTCCCCGGAGGAAATAACGAAAACTGCGTTACGGGTGCCTCGGCGCCGGCCGACCCCTCGAAGTGCGTGACGGTCAGCGCCGAATTTCCGAAAGGGCTGAAACCTGTGAGAGGGTCAGTCTCCGGCACCAGCCCGGAGATCCGGGGAAAATGCTCCTCCACGTCCGTGTCGACCCTTGTCTGCGGACTCCCGGACAATCTCGAAAGCTTCCATCGGCGAACCGGCAACTTCGCATGGGTGACGTTTACGGTGAAGGCGAGCAAAGAAGCCGCCGGCAGCCTGACCAGCGCCTTCGAAGTCTCTGGTGGGGGAGCTGCCAGCGCCTCGACGGTGGATCCCACTGAAGTCACTGCTGCCGCTCCCGAGTTCGGGGTCGACGGGTTCGACGCGATCGCCGCCCGTGCAAACGGTAACCCCCTGACTCAGGCGGGCGGGCATCCGTCCTCGCAGACGACGGTGCTGGCTTTCAACGGCCGCACGGAAGAACCGCTCTACACGCACGGTCTGGACTTCCCCGTCGAACCCCTGCGTAACGCCGTGGTCGATCTCCCGCCCGGGTTTTCAGGCAACCCCTCGGTCGCAAGTCGGTGCACCGCGGCCGAGCTCGGTGGCAACGGCAGGATCTTGGACGTCCGTCCCACCTGTCCGGCCGAGTCTCAGGTCGGGACGGTTACCCTCAAGTTTGCCTACGGTGGGCCGACGGGTGCACCGGCTGTCGAACCACCGGTTCCTCTCTTCAACATGGTCCCGCCGCCTGGCGTCGCTGCGCGCTTCGGCTTCAACTACGCGTCGGCCATGGTCGTGCTCGACGCTCAGGTTCGCCAGCGGCCCGACGGTAGATGGGGCATCTCTGTGACCGGCGCTCACGCCAGCGAGGCCCTTGCTCTGAGTGGGGTGGAAGTCGAATTCTGGGGAGTTCCGGCCGCGTTGGAGCACGGAGATCAACGCCATTGCCCCGGCGAAGGCGAGGGAGGCGGTTCGGCATTCGTGTATTGCCCTAGCTCTTTGCCTGAACAGGCCTTCTTGCGGATGCCGACCTCCTGTACCGGACCCGGACAAGGGCTGCCCTGGAGCGTCCATGCCGACTCGTGGTGGAATCCTGGGTCGGTCGAAGCGGGGGGCGCGCCGAACCTGGCGGACCCCGCCTGGAAGTCGCTCAGCCTCGAAAGCCACGAACCTCCTGGGTATCCGTTCGCCCGCTTGCCCTCTTTGTATCCCGAAGCCTACGCCGGCCCCACCGGCTGGGGATCCCCGGTCGGGACGGAAGGATGTGCCGAAGTCCCCTTCGAACCGACGGTCAAGCTCGAACCGACGAGTGGGGCTGGCGACAGCCCGTCGGGAATCTCCTTCGATCTCCAGATGCCGCAGCAGGGGCTCACCGAACCGGGTGCCGTCTCCGAATCGGACGTGAAATCGGTCAGGATGACGATGCCAAAGGGGGTGACCGTCAACCCGTCGGGGATCAATGGCGGCTTGGTTTGTTCGAGTGCCCAGATCGGTCTGAAGAGTGGGGTCGGCCAGAGTCCTGCGCTGTTCAGCGGCGCTCCCCAAACCTGTCCAGACCCGTCAAAGATCGGCCACGCGACGGTCGAATCGCCGCTTCTCACTGAAGAAGGCTCGCAGGCACAACGGCAGCTCCACGGCGGTGTATATCTCGCCGCTCAGCACGACAACCCGTTCGGGAGCCTGTTTGCCCTCTACCTCGTGATCGAAGATCCACAGTCGGGGACGATCATGAAGCTGCCCGGAGAACTCAAGGTTGACCCCGAAACCGGGCAGATCGAAACCATCTTCGACAACAATCCCGAGCTGCCCTTCTCCAACCTCCACGTTTTCCTCTCCGGCGGCCCGCGGGGTGCTGTGAGAAACCCCTACTCATGCGGCACCTACCACACGAAGATCACGGTCACCCCTTGGTCTGGAGGTGCGCCCGCCGTCTTCGACGAGCCCTACGAAATAAATAGTGGCCCCGGTGGCTCCTGTCCGAGCGGCAGGTTCGAACCAGAAGTGCAGGCAGGGACCGCGAACCCGATTGCCGGCAGCTTCAGCCCCTTCAACTTTCGCTTGTACCGTGAAGACGGGATGCAGGAAATCGGTGGCCTCAAGGTCCGCCTTCCCGAGGGCCTGCTGGCGAAGCTCGCCGGCATCCCCTACTGTCCGGATTCCGCCCTGGCCTCGGTCTCGACGGCGGAAATGACCGGGCGTAACGAGGAAGCCATTCCGTCGTGCCCGGCGGCCAGCAGGGTCGGCAGGGCAGCAGTGACTTCCGGCCCTGGCCCCACTCCGGTCTATGCATCATCAGGGGCCGTCTACCTCGCCGGTCCATATAAGGGTGCACCGCTCTCGCTTGCTGTGGTGACGCCGGCTGTCACCGGTCCATTTGACCTTGGATCTGTGGTGGTGAGAAACCCGATCTACGTCGATCCAGAAACGGCCGAAGTGACGACCGTGTCCGATCCGCTTCCACTCATCCTCCACGGGGTCATGCTCGACCTGCGCGAGATCCGCATTTCCCTCGACCGACCGGAATTCACCGAGAACCCCACGAGTTGTGAACCGATGAAGATTGACACGACCGTCAGCGCGCCTTCGGGCGCGACGGCGTCGGCTTCGAACCACTTCCAGGTGACCGGCTGCGAAGCCCTGCCGTTCAAGCCGAAGCTCGCCCTGCGGCTCTCGGGCGACAAGAAGAGGGGCGGTTTCCCGGCGCTGCGGGCGACTGCCGTCGCGGGGGCATCCAACGAGGCCAACATCAGCAAGGCGGTGGTTTCGCTTCCACATTCCGAGTTCATTGCCCAGGGTCACCTCAACCACATCTGCACGCGGGTGCAGTACGCGGCGGACGGAGGCGGCGGCGCGGGTTGTCCGAAGGGTTCGGTTTACGGGCACGCGGTCGCTTACACCCCGTTGCTCGACAAGCCGCTGGAAGGCCCGGTCTACCTCCGCTCCAACGGCGGCGAACGGGTGCTGCCGGACCTGGTCGCCTCGCTCGGCGGCCAGATCCACGTCGATCTGGTCGGCTACATCGATTCGAGCAAGAAGACCGGAGGCATCCGGACGACCTTTGCGTCGGTGCCCGATGCCTTCGTTTCGAAATTCGTGCTCAACATGCCGGGTGGGGCGAAGGGCCTGCTCCAAAACTCCACCGAAATCTGCGCCGGAACTCACAAAGCGATCGTCAATCTCGTCGCCCACAACGGCAAGGCGGAGAACCTGAGGCCTGCAGTGAAGGCGGCCGGCTGCAAGAGTGCAAAGAAGAGGAAAAAGGGAGTGCACGGAGGCCGGCGCGGCTAGAGCGCAGGTCAGCCAGCGGCTCGCCGACCGGCGGGCGGAGATCGAAGGCGCTGCGCTTCTCCGCGCAAGAGAGATCGCCGACCCGGCTTCGGTCGCCGATCCGGTCTACGCGCAAGGACTGAGCGAAGCGGTCTCTGCGGCCGTGGCTTATGCCATCTCGGTCCTGGAAGGGGCCTCGGGAGAATATCCAGAGGTCCCGTCCGAGCTCTTGGCGCAGGCGCGGCTTGCCGCACGGTCGGGAGTGAGCCTGGCCACGGTGCTGAGACGATATTTTGCCGGCTACCTTCTCCTCGGCGATTTTCTCGTCTCCGAAGCGGCTGGCGGACGGTCGCTGTCGCCCGCCGACCTGCAGCCCCTGCTTCAAGAACATGCAGCGGCCTTCGATCGCCTGGTTTCGGCGATCGGCGAAGAGTACGGTCGCGAGCGCAGGCTAAGGGCCGGTCGGCTCGACCCGCGCAACCTCGCGGTGGTCAAGGGTCTGCTGACGGGGTCGGCCATCGACGCCTCGTCGCTGGGGTACGAGCTCGATCAGAGTCACGTTGCCCTGGTTGTGAGCGGCCCGGATGTCCGCAAGCTGCTCCGTCGGCTGGCACCCGAGCTTGATCGTCGCCTTCTCGCCGTCGAGGCGGACGATGGCACGGTTTGGGCATGGATGGGAGGAAGGGAGCCGATCGACGCAGGCAGACTCGAGCACCGGCTCGGCGAAGAGGCCCAGCCTGCCGTCTTCGGGATCGGCGAGTGTGCCAGGGGGCGAAGAGGTTGGCGCCTCAGCCACGAGCAGGCTCGGGCGGCCCTAGGGGTCGCCACCCGGAGCCAGAGCAGGATCATCCGGTACCGGGGCGCCGCTCTGCTCGCTGCGGCCTTGAAGGACGAGGTGCTCGCCGAGTCACTGGAGGACCTATATCTGAGCCCGATCTCGAGTCATGGCCGCAAGGCAAAATCCCTGTGCGCGACCCTTCGGGCCTACCTCGAAAGCGGCCGCAACGTCAGCTCAGCCGCCGCCGCTCTCGGCGTCCATCGACATACCGTCAACAACCATCTGCGTCTAGTCGAGGAGTGCATCGGCGAACCCTTGGAGCGCTGCGCCTCGCACCTTGAACTGGCCCTCAGGCTTGCCGAGCTGAAGCAGCCCGCTAATCGACAAAGTGGCGATGTGGTCGCCGGAAAAGGCGGCAGCGTGGACAAGACAAAAGGCTTGCTCACCAGCAACAATTCTGCAGACGGCTAAAAAAGGATGGAGAATGTCTCGTTCGGAAGGTCGCAGGTCTCGTAGGTCAAAGTTCGCTGGCTCGATGGGTATGGGAATAGCAATTGCGCTCTGCATTGCTTTTCCAAGCTTCGCGTCGGCCGCTCCCACCGTCACCTCGATCAGTCCGAACAACGGCACCTATGCCGGCGGGACGACCGTCACGATTACCGGCACTGGTTTCAGCTCAGCCTCGACCGTGAACTTCGGGTCGGCCGCTGCCACTTCCGTTACCTTCGTCTCATCGACGAAACTCACTGCGAAAAGCCCCGCGGGCGGCGAAGGCGCGCTCGTAGACGTCACGGTGAAAACCGAAGGAACGACCTCGGCGGCAAACCCCGGTGATCAGTTCGGGTATGACCCGACGCCGAGCGGGGTTTGGCTCGGGCTTAACTCGAACAGCGGGAATATCTTCGGCTACAAGTTCCAAGAACACAACATCAAGTACGACCGCAGCTGGCACCTCGAGGTGAATGCGGGCACCCTTCCGACGAGCGGCTCGACCTTCCGCGAAGGCCTCGAAAATTCAGTTAACAACGGCATGAAGCCGATCGTCATTATCAACTACAGCTCCACCGGCATCCCTACCGGCGCGGCCCTGACCGAATACGTGACCGGCTTCGTCGCAACCGCAAAAGCGGCGAGAGAACTTTACCCAAAGGCCGAAATTCTTTTTGAAGCGATCAACGAGCCGTACTTCAGGGGAGGAACTGAACTTGCCAAAAAGTACGCGAACCTTATCGCCGCCCTGCTCCCAGAAGCCCGGGAAGCTGGAATCCCCCTCAGTACGATCTATGTTGCAGCTTGGGGTTTTTCAGGAAGCGAAGAATGGATCCCGACCATGTATGCCACCCAACCGTCGTTGAAGACGCTGATCCAGGGCTGGAACTTCCATCCGTACGGCAGACCGGGAACTGGCACGAACCCCGACATCAACCACGGGATCATGAACGTCCCCACGATCCAGGCGAAGATGACCTCTGGGCAAAATAACGTCATCATCTCCGAGGTCGGTTTCTGCGCTGAAGATCTTGGCTACGCGTGTACCACCGCCGACCAGTACTCCCACGCGAAAACCAGCAGCGAAGCCGCTGCTTACCTCTCCGAAGTACTGAAAGAGGGGAAGACGATGCACGAAGAAGGTTGGCTGCGGGCGCTTCTTGTGTACTCGCGCGGAGACGGAGGTTGGGCCATGGTGCTCGGCACTCTCACCGCCCAGGGCAACACCCTTGTCAATTTCGGCAACGAACAGTCCCCGACGGCGCCCCTGGTTCACTCGGAAGCCGGGTCGCAGGTGCAGGCCACCGCGGCGCGGCTGAACGGGACGGTTGACGCCGAGGGGATCAGCACCAGCTACAGCTTCGAATGGGGGACGACCACCTCGTACGGCCACAGCCTGCCTGTAGTCGCAGAAGACATCGGCAGCGGCATCGCCAACGTCGCCGTAAACCAGCCGCTCGTCGGGCTGGAACCAGGGACCGTCTACCATTTCCGCGTAAAGGCCACGAATAGCGTTGGAACTACCTACGGTGCGGATAAGACTTTCGAAACGACGGTGTTCCAGACGCCGGTCCTCTCCACTTCCTTCGGCACGTTCGGTACCGAAAACGGCCAGTTCAAGCACCCAGCCGACGTCGCCCGGGACTCCGAAGGCAACCTGTGGGTCGTCGACCAGATGAACTCGCGGGTCGAGGAGTTCAACTCTGCGGGACAGTACGTGACGCAGTTCGGGTCGTTTGGCAGCACCGAAGGGAAATTCGTCAATCCGACGGCGATCGCGATTGCCCCCAACGGCAAGATCTGGGTCGCCGACCGAGGTGGCCACATCTCGCGTTTCACCGGAAAAGGCGTTTACGACAATTTCCGCTTCGGTACGACCGGGCAGTTCTCCGAACCCGAAGGTCTCGCAATCGATGCCTCCGGAAACATCTGGGTCTCTGATACCGAACACAACCGGGTCGTCGAGTACAAAGAAAACGGCGAACAGATCAAAGTCGTCGCTTCTCTCGGCAGCAAAGAAGGCCAGGTGACCTGGCCGAAAGGCATCGACATCGGCCCCGGCGGTAACGTATGGGTGGTCGACAGTGGCAACGACCGAGTCGAGGAGTTCAGCTCGGAAGGCACCTACAAAGCCGCCTTCGGGACCTTTGGCAGCGGCAACGGGCAGCTGACCCTCCCGGGTGGCATAGCTGTCGACTCGCGCGGGGTGGTCTGGGTTGGCGATTCAGGCGACAACCGGGTCGAGGCCTACACCGAAAGTGGAAAATACCTTACCCAGTTCGGCGCCAAAGGCAGCGGCGAAGCGCAATTCCAGCTCAGTGACACGATGGGTCTTTCCGCAGACGCCCAGGGCCAGCTCTGGATCACCGACCCAGGAAACAACCGCGTGCAGAAGTGGCAGGTGCCGGACAGCATCCTCTACTCGTCTGCCTTCGGTAGCAGCGGCTCCGAAGAAGGGCACCTCACCCATCCCGCCGACCTCGCCCGCGACTCCGAAGGCAACCTGTGGGTGGTCGACAAGGGCAACAACCGAGTCGAGGAGTTCAACTCGGCTGGCGAATATCTGCACAAATCCTTTGGCTCGAAAGGCACCAATCCCGGCCAGTTCACCAGCCCGACCGCGATCGCGATAGCGCCCAACGGCAAGATTTGGGTCGCCGACATTGGCGGCCACATCCAGCGCTTCACCTCGAAAGGCGAATACGACAACTTCAGGTTTGGTTCGCCCGGCTCAGGAACCGGCCAGTTCGCCGATCCCGAAGGCATGGCGATCGACTCCGCCGGCAATATCTGGGTCGCCGACTCGGAAAACTTCCGGGTCGTCGAGTTCAAAGAAAATGGGGAACTCATAAAAGAACTGGCGACGGGGAGCGGTGCGGGTCAGGTGCTCTTGCCGACCGGGATCGACATCGGCCCCGGCGGCAACATCTGGATCGCTGACAGTATTCTCAACCGTGTCGAGGAGTTCAGCTCCGAAGGCACTTACAAGAACCTTACTTTCGGCACCTCGGGATCGGGCAACGGGCAGCTGAGCTCCCCGAGCGGTCTCGCGGTTGACTCGCGCGGCGTCATCTGGGTTGCCGACAGCGGCAACAGCAGGGTGCAGACCTTCACCGAAGCGGGCAAATACCTCAACCAGTTCGGCAGCTACGGTAGCGGCGCGGGCCAGTTCCAGCTCTTCCCCGGGCCCAGTGGCCTCGCGCTCGGCCCAGCAGGCGAAGCGTGGGTCACCGACCCCGGAAACAACCGGGTGCAGCGGTGGGCTCGTTGAGACTGTAGTTCATCCTTGAAAAAACTAGCTTCACTCCTATAGACTCGATTGTGCCTTCTTGTGATTCGCGATCGGGGCTCGCGGCACAAGCAACCTAGGGAGGGAGGACGGGACAGATGAGATCGAAGCAACCCGCCGCGCAGCGGCTGATAGCCGTGGCAGTGATCACCGTCCTCCTGCTGATCGCCGGGTCGTCGAGCGGTGCGGGTGAGGTACCAGGAGCCCCGCGGGCAGCCTCCGCCGCGCCGTGCGAAGGGGACGAATGCCAGGGACCCGCGCCCGCGCCGGAAGACCCTGTTCCCGGCACCGCGACGGCTGAAGGGCCGGCTAACCCTCCTGTTCGCTTTCCGGCGCCGCCGCACAAGCACAGGAAACACACGAAGCACCATCACAAGAGGACGGGAAAATGAAGCGCGCCGGCGTGATCGTGCTCTGCGCGGTGGTGGCGACGATTGCGGCGGTGCCCGCTGCCGCGCAGGCTTCGTTCGGATTCCTCCCCGGCAGCGAAGGATTCGAAACGCTGGCATTGACCGCCAACCAGCCGACCACGCAGGCCGGCGCGCATCCGGATGTGCTTTCCGCGCACATGAGCCTCGACCCCAGTGGAGATGGGCAGCTTCGGGATCTGCAACTTCACCTGCCGCCCGGGTTCCTGTTCAATCCAACTGGTGTGGCTGAATGCAGTGCGGCTGCCTTCCATTCGCCTCGAAACTCCCCATACGAAGCCAGCGCCTCCGGCGAGCGCTGCCCGAATTCCAGCCAGATCGGTGTTGCCAAAGTCGCAGTCGGCGGCGCCGTCCGCTACTTCGGAGTCTTCAACCTGGTCGCCCCGGCTGGGACGACGGCATCCTTCGGGCTCTCGCCCTACGGAGTACCGCTCGCCTTTGAAGCTCATCTCCGCGAATCCGACTATGGATTCGACCTTGACCTGAGCGAAGTCCCCAACGGCTTTGCCTTGAGGAGCATCGACTTGACCGTCTGGGGCACCCCCTGGGTCGGTGAAGCGCCCGCGCCTAACTACAACCCCGGGCATAACCCCCAGCGAGGAAACTGTCTAAACGAGGAAACCGGCGGTTCCTGGGGAGAATGCTTTGTGCTCGACTCCACCGTCGCTCCGCAAGAACTGATCAAGAGCTTTCTGACTGTCCCAACGACCCCCTGCGGCTCGCCGCAGTCATATTCCGGCACCGCGATCTCTTGGAACGGCGCAGAAGCGCAGGCGTCCAACGGCGCGTCCCCTGTGACCAATTGCAACAAGCCGCTGACCACCCCGAAAGTACAGCTGATGACCGACAAGGCTGCCTCGAGGACCGGGCTGGTCTTCAACCTCGACGTCAGCTCCGGCGGTGGCATCCTCAACCCCGCAGGGATTGCCAGGCCAGCGATCAAGAAGGCGATGGTCTCGCTCCCGGAAGGCCTGACTATCAACCCATCCGTTGGAGCGGGCCTTGGCGTTTGTACCGAAGCTGACTTCGCCCGCGAGTCGATCTCCAGCGAAGAAGGCGAGGGCTGCCCCAACAATTCCAAGATCGGGACGGTCGAAGCGGAAGGCGAGATCGGCCTGAGCGAACCGATGCGCGGCTCAGTCTACCTCGCGGCCCCCCACGCCAACCCGTTCGGGACGATGATTGCCGTCTACGTCGTCGCCCGGCTGCCGCGCCGCGGCCTGATCTTCAAGTCGTTCGGGAAGATCGAACCGGAAGAAGGCAGCGGTCGGCTGACGGCGACCTTCGACGAACTGCCGCGCCTGCTCTATACCCACTTCTCGCTCTCGCTGCGCGAAGGCCAGCGGTCGGTGCTGATCTCGCCGCCGGCCTGCGGCACCTACACCAGCGAGATGTCGGTCAGCTCCTGGGCTGAACCGGAAGTCTTCCGCAACGAAAAAAATGTCTTCTTGATCAATCACGGGGAAGACGGTGGGGAATGTCCCGGAGGGGGGATTCCACCGTTCCATCCGGCCCTCTTGGCCGGCTCGATCAACCCAAGCCCGGCTGCCTACACCCCGTTCTACCTGCGGATGACGCGGACCAACGGCGAGCAGGAGATAACGGGCTACTCGGCAACCTTCCCGCCCGGGATGCTGGGGAAGATCGCTGGAATACCGGTCTGCGCGGACTCAGCCCTGGAAGCGGCCAGGCAACGGACCGGAGTCGAAGAGCTCGAACATCCCGACTGCCCGGAAAGCTCGAAGATCGGCCACACCATGGCCGGGTACGGGGTGGGCGGTACCCTCGCCTGGGCGCCAGGGAACTTCTATCTGGCCGGGCCATACCACGGGTCTCCTCTCTCGGTGGTGGCGGTGGACTCGGCCCTGGTCGGGCCATTCGACCTCGGGGTGGTGATCGTCCGCTCCGCTGTGCGGGTGGACCCGCTGACGGCGCAGGTAAGCCTCGACTCTGCCGGCTCGGACCCGATCCCGCACATCCTTGACGGCATCCCCCTGCACCTCAGCGACATCCGGGTCTACGTCGACCGGAGCAAATTCATGGTCAACGGGACCAGCTGCGACCCGATGCAGGTCTCCTCGCTTCTGAATGGCGCCGGCGCCAACCCCTTCAGCTCGAGCGACGACACCACCGCCACCTCGACCCAGCGCTACCAGCTGCTCGGCTGCTCGGCGCTCGGGTTCCGGCCGAACCTGAAACTGCAGGTCGGCGGCTCGGCCAAGCACGGCGGCTACCCGTCGCTGCGGGCGACCTACGTGCCGCGGCCGGGCGATGCGAACCTGAAGGCGATCTCGGTGGCGCTGCCGCCGGCCTTCTTCCTCGCCCAGGAACACCTGAGGACGACCTGTACGCGGGTGCAGTTCGCCCGCTCCGACTGCCCCGCGGAATCGATCTACGGCCACGCGACCGCGGTGACCCCACTCCTCGAAGCGCCGATGGAAGGGAACGTCTACCTGCGCTCCTCGTCGCACGCCCTGCCCGACCTCGTCGCCGACCTGCACGGCCGCGGCATCCAGATCGAAGTGCCGGCACGGATCGACACCTCTCCGAAGGGGGGGCTGAGGGCAACCTTCGAAGGGCTCCCCGACGCGCCGGTTACTAGTTTCACGATGGACCTACCGCCGGGGAAGCGAAGCCTGCTGACCAACGCCGGACGGATCTGCGGTGTCACCAACCGCGGCAACGCCCGCTTCATCGGGCAGAACAACGCGACCCAGATCCTCCACCCGAAGATCCTCGTCAAGTGCAAGCGCGGAAACCACAAGAAGCGCAAGCACCACTGAGATGGGCCGCTGGCTACTCACCTGTCTGGTTCTGCCTGCTCTCTGCCTTTGCTTTGCGGCGGCTACGTGGGGACAGGATCTGGCGCAGAAGGGAAACCTCCGGGTCGCCTTCTCCGGCGCGCTCAATCCGAAGCGGCTGCCGAGATCGGGGCGGAAGCCGGTATCGGTGCAGATCGGCGGCGCGATCACGACCACCGACGGCAGCCTGCCTCCCACCTTCAACCATCTCGAGATTGCGCTGAACAACAAAGGGCGGCTCGATCCCGGGGCACTGCCGACCTGCAGGGCCTCGGAAATCCAGCCCAGCACCACTGCCTACGCGCTGCAGGTCTGTGGTCGCGCCAGGGTCGGCGAGGGTACCTTCGACGCAGCGGTTGCGATCCCGGAACAGGCGCCGTTTCCCTCGGTGGGCGAAGTCGTTGCCTTCAACGGCATCGAACACGGCCGTCCTGTGATCCTCCTCCACATATACGGCACCACCCCCGTGCCTACCTCGCTGACGGTGCCGCTGGCGATAAAGCGGGGGAAAGGTGAATTCGGCACCGTTCTCAGCGGCGACATGCCCTCGGTCGACGCCAAGGTGGGCTTCGTCAAAGGGATCTCCCTGAGGCTCGACAGGAAGGTCGGACGGGGTGGGCGCGCCTACCTCTCCGCCGGCTGCCCGGCGCCGAAGGGCTTCCCGGGCGCGGTCTTCTCCCTTGCCAAGGTGGCGTTCTCCTTCGGCGGAGGCAGGACCCTGCGTTCGACCCTGGTCCGTAACTGCCGGGCGATCGGGTGATGGGAACGACCGTGCCGGCGTCGGCACCCGAGGCGCTGGACGCCTTTGTCCGGTCCCTCAACGAGGCAGACCTCGACACCACGACGAATCTGCTGGCGCGCGAGGCATGTCTGGTGACCCCGGATGCGACGGTGATCAAGGGCCGCAGCGATGTGACCCTCGCTTTCAAGCAGTTCGTGACCATCGGTTTCCAAGCGCGCCTCGACCTTCGAAGCGTGCTGGAGATCGCCGACGTCGCGCTGGTGGTCGGCCGCTGGACGACCCAGGTCGGGGCGGGCGGCAGCGCTAGCTCGACCAGCACACGAGGCACCGTCATCCTGCGGGTGCTCGAAGGCCGGTGGAAGATCCTGCTCGCCGCACCCTGGGGATGGGCCGACCGACCGCTGGGCATCGACCGCCACGTCGTCGAGCGAATCCCGGCCGCGACGTGAGGGTCCTGGGAGCGAACTCGAAGAGCAGTTTGACGCTTCTGGGCATCGTCCTTGCCGGCCTCGCTCTGCTCGGATGCGCCTCAGGCGGCTCGACCACCGCTGCAGAGCGCCCGCCTGCTCCCGCTCATATTCATTCAGCCGAACCGAGCGCCAAGCAGCCGCCGGCCGTTGCACACAAAAAGCACGTATCTAGCGGTTTCAGGGTGAAGGGCGGTGACAACTCGATCCAGCGTTTCGGGAGCGAGGCAGGCAACGCCGAACTCCGCGAGGCAACCATCGCCCTTCATAGTTATCTCGCCGCCCGCGCCGCCCGCGACTGGGCACGAGCATGCTCCTATCTCGCGGCCGGGACCCGCCGGCAGCTCGCCCAACTGGCTGGTTCGTCGGGCGCATCACGGACCGG
>Ga0157371_10000817_pt1 | contig 35720 bp, 25 predicted proteins | sample C45metaG_FD_113462 | JGI IMG/M metagenome (GOLD analysis project Ga0157371, IMG submission 113462) | Corn rhizosphere microbial communities from Kellogg Biological Station, Michigan, USA - C4-5 metaG | ecosystem: Host-associated > Plants > Roots > Rhizosphere > Soil | place: USA: Michigan... | reverse complement strand
TAGACAGACCTACCCTATTGGCAGCATTAAAAGATAAAGATGCTGAAGTAAGGAAAACTGCACTATGGATAAGCGAGGAACCTTTAAGAAAAGGTGATGAAACATTGCTTACCGCCGTTGAGCCGTTAAAAAATGATCCAAGTGCAGATGTACGCTTGCAACTTGGGCTGTCGTTAAGATTTAACCGCTCAGATAAGGCACAGCAGATTATTGCCGAGATCATTAAAAACCATCCGGAAGATCAGGTGCTTGCTGAATCGCACAAAAAGTATCAGCGACAGATTGAGGAGAAAGAGGCTGCAGAAAGAAACTCAAAATTACTGGCTGCTGCCGATCAAAAACTGATAAAAGATGGTGCATTAATTTTCAAACAACTTTGTGCTACCTGCCATGGTTCTGAAGGTAAAGGTGTTATAAATGGTGGCAAGGATATGCCTGCTCCTCCATTGGCCTCCAACCATGATGTTTCTGGTGATCCTGAAAAGATAATCCGCATTTTACTTCATGGCCTGTCCGGACCTGTTAATGGCAAAGCATATGCTGATGTAATGCCTCCACTAGGAGCAAATACGGATGAGTATATTGCATCGGTAATAAGCTATATCCGCAACGACATGGGAAACAAAGCCTCAACAGTTAAAGCTGATGATGTTAAAAAGGTAAGAGCCCAAACTTCAGGAAGAACAAAAACCTGGACCTGGAACGAGTTAAATTCCATTAAGAAATAACCGCAAACGCTAATAAAAAAGGCCAATCATGAACTTCATGATTGGCCTTTTTTATTAGCTTATAAGAATTTTAATGTGCAACTTCTGCAGCAGGAACAAGTTTTGTTTTCTTTTGCCAGAAGAACAAAATAAGGAACAATACAATCAGTATTATCGGGAAAGCAAGCATTTTTGTCAATGTTTCCTGACCAGCCGCCAGTTCCAAAGCCGATCCGCTCAATCCTTCTGCTGTTTTTGCAGCCTTAGATGAATCGATCCAGGAACCGATAAATGGTTGAAAGATTGAAGTAGAAAACATCCCAACACCACCTACAATAGACATTCCCAATGCCCCGCTAAGCGGTACACGCTGCGCAACCGCACCGATCATCACCGGCCAGTTAAAACATACCCCCAGGCCGAAGATTACCGCCGCCAGATAAGCAACAGGACCAGTAACCGTACTGAACATATAAATTCCTATCAATGCAAGGAAAGCACCGCCAAGCAATACGCCAGTTTGTCCCAATGCATTAACAACCGGCCCGGTAAACACCCTTCCCAGGGTCATTACACCAAAAGTCAGTGCCAGTACCAACATGGCATCTGCACCACTGCTGCTCAATACCACAGTCACCCATTGGTTAGGACCAAATTCAGTGATCGCAGTGATCGCCATACAAACAAAAAGGAAGATGAAAAGCGGAGAAAGCATGGCCTGGAAATTTTTACCGATTGAGGTAACACCTTCCACATGCGGTTTAGGAAACGATTTTCCAAAAAACAATACAGCATAAGCAATTGTTGGAAGCATCAACACCCAAATCTGCGACTGCCATGAAAAACCACCATCAGTCATGAATTTGGAGATCAAACTACCCAACACGATACCGCCCGGGAACCACATATGGAACCGGCCCAGCATCTTATTTAATTTACTGTCTTCATACATATCAGCAATCATCGGGTTACAGGCCGCTTCCGTACAGCCGTTACCAAAACCAATAAAAAATGTAGATATCAGCAGTCCGGTATAACCGCCTGCATAAATGGTTAGCAAAATACCAAGGGTATGGGCAATCACTGCGACCTGCATGATCAACTTAGGTCCGACAGAATGGTAAAAAATTCCTCCCAGAATCATTGAAATCGGAAATCCGAAAAAGAACATGGAATTGATAAAGCCCAACTGCTCTGCTGTAAGGCCGAATTGTGTTCCCAATTGGGGAAGAATACCTGCCCTGATACTGAAAGAAAATGCCGTGGTAATGATGGCAAGACAACTTCCGTTAAATAAGGCACTTTTGTTAATGTTTTCGTTCATAATATAATAGGTTTTATTTGGTTTGCTAAATCTCCTTCAGGGATAGATTAAGTGTTCGGGAAATATACAATTTATTTGTTTTTTAAAAAATAGTCTGCTTTGTATTAAATTTATTCACTAACGAAAGTATATGTTTTGCCAGCAGCGGTATCAAAATCATACAAAATTGTCTCGTTAATTGATGGTTTATTTAAATTAGCTTTTGCAGATATAACTGGTGTTGCGATCTTATCAATCTGATAAAACTGATTTGGATTGTCGCCTTCGGCCTGTTTAAGTGAATTTCCTGTTATTGCATTAGGAACGCGTAATCGACAATTACCCCCCAGTTTTGATTTAATAACAACCTTACTCAGTTTTCCATTTTTCCAGGTAATATTCTCAATTTCAAAACCTCCGGGAGCTCTTAAACCGCTAATACTTCCATCCTGCCATTCATCGGGCATTGCCGGAAGCAATTGGATAGCGCCATCATGAGTCTGCAACAACATTTCGGTAATACCAGCAGTACATCCAAAATTGCCATCAATTTGAAATGGAGGATGAGCATCAAATAAATTCGGGTAAGTTCCTCCACCGCTATTTTCGCCACCTTTGTTTAGTCCTGTAGGAGTAAGTTGGTTTCTGATCAGTTTATAAGCATGATTACCATCCTGTAATCTGGCCCACAGATTTACCTTCCATCCCATAGACCAACCTGTAGAAACATCACCTCTCTGAATTAATGAAGTATGTGCTGCATCAAACAATTCAGGGGTACGTAAAGGAGAAATCTGATTTGCAGGATATAAACCAAACAGGTGAGAAACATGCCTGTGCTTATCATTAGGATCATCCAGATCCTGCATCCATTCCTGTAATTGTCCATATTGTCCTACTTGCATAGGCGCAAGTTTTTTACGCATATCCTTAATTTTAGCCACCAGATCTTTATCTGTATTCAGCGCTTCTGCTGCTCTTATCGTATTAGAGAACAAATCAAATACAAGCTGATTGTCCATAGTTGCACCTGCAGCTATAGATTTGCCTTTATGGGCTCTAGGAGCGTTTTCTGGAGACATAGAAGGCGATACCACCATCCATTTATGAACTGGTTCTTCGACAAGGAAATCCAAATAAAACTCTGCTGCCCCTTTTAATGCCGGATACACGGTGGCAAGATATTTTTTATCTCCGTTATACAAATACTTTTCCCATACATGCCTGCTTAACCATGCCCCACCCATTGGCCACATTGCAGAGTAAATACCATCAACAGGTCCGGTTATTCTCCAAAGGTCGGTGTTATGGTGCGTTACCCAGCCTCCAGAACCGTACATAACCCTTGCAGTTTCGCGCCCGGTTTTAGAAAGGTCTTTTACCATTTCTATAAGCGGATTATGCATTTCTGTAAGGTTAGTTCCCTCGGCCGGCCAGTAATTCATTTCAGTATTAATGTTAATGGTATACTTGCTTCCCCACGGCGGATCCATTTTGTTGTTCCAAATTCCCTGTAAATTTGCAGGCTGGCCACCAGGCTGAGATGAAGATATTAATAAGTAACGGCCAAACTGATAATAAATAGCTGCCAATTGTGGGTCATTGCCACTTGCAAAATCCTTTAACCTTACATCCGTAGGATTCTTTACAGAATCAGTTTTACCCAAATCTATTTTTACACGGTTAAAGTATTTTTGATAAGCGGCAACATGATCCTTCAGTAATTGCGGATAATTTTTCTTTAATGCAGCATTGAGGTATGTTGAAGAGCGTTTGTTTTCATCAGCAGAGATATCGTTGTAATTAACAAAATTGGTTGCTATTGAAACATATATGGTTACACTATTTGCTCCTTTAACACTAACCTGTTCATCGGATAAAGAAAGTTGTCCTCCTTCATTTTTAACTTTCGCAATGGCATTAAATTTAACCTTACCAGGAACATTCTCTCTGTCGCTGCTTATTCCCGACAGGTATATTTCATTTGTATTTTTGGTTTTAACTGTGCCCTTATGTTCACTAGCCATTGAGGCGCTAAACGTTATGCTATTAGGCTTACTGGCAGTTAACCTGATTACTATTGCCTGATCTGGTATAGACGAAAAAACAGTACGGGTATAAGTTACTCCATTAACTACATAAGTGCTTTTAACTATAGCATTAGCCAGATTAAGTTCACGGTAATAGTTCGAAAAGTTTTCATGTCCGGGAAAGTCCAGATTTAAATCGCCCACCGGCTGATATTTCATTCCATTGTTCTTTTTAGATTGGATTGTTTTTGTGGCCAGGGCGTCTGCTTCAACATATTTATCTTCAAAAATCAGCTTTCTTACTTCTGGTAAAGCTTGCAGGGCATCAGGATTGTCGTTTCGGTTTGGACTGCCACTCCATACTGTAGATTCATTTAAACTGATCTTTTCATGCTCCGTATTTCCATAAATCATGGCAGCCAGTCGTCCGTTCCCTATTGGAAGCGCTGCTTCCCATACGGTGCCTGCCGGAGCCTTATACCATAATTTTAAATCCTTTTCCTGCGAAAATGCAGATGTGGCTATACCTGTAAATAAAGCATAAACCACAATAATTGTTTTTAGGTTCGTAAACATTGGTTAATATTTGGTTTGTGTGTTAATTGTTTTTATTAATTAATGCATCAGCACTAAAAAAAATTTAATATAGGATTAATTCTAATATGTTTTACACTATTAGTCTGTTTTCCATGTTTAAACACGTAATGATTGCATGATGTTCATGATAAAAAATGTAAATAATTCGATTATCTATGAAAAATAAAACAATAAAAAGTCAATAATTCCTTGCCTATTTATTAAGATTTAGCAGATATTTACAGATTATGGCAGAACCCCTGGTGTTATATTCAGTAAGTGAGCGTGTAGCTACTATTGCTATTAATCGTCCCGAAAAGCGTAATGCATTAAATCCTGATCTTGTTCAGCAGCTAACAGATTCCTTTATTAAAGCTTCTGAAGATAACGACGTAAAAGTTATTATTTTAAAAGCCAATGGCAACGTTTTTAGTGCGGGTGCCGATCTGGCTTATTTACAGCAATTACAATTAAACACTTACGAAGAAAACCTTGCCGATTCAGAAAACCTAAAGAGACTGTTTACCACCATTTACTATTTACCTAAAGTTGTTATTGCACAAGTAGAAGGCCATGCAATTGCAGGTGGTTGTGGACTTGCAACAGTATGCGACATCATATTTTCAGTTCCTGATGCCAGTTTTGGTTATACCGAAGTAAAGCTGGGCTTTGTTCCGGCTATTGTAGCCTGTTTTTTGCTACGAAAAACCAGTGAAACAGTCGCTAAAAAAATACTACTAACCGGAAGTCTCTTTTCTGCACAGGAAGCACTTGATTATGGATTAATAACGTTTGTAACAAACAAGGAAGAGATTAGTCATAAAGTGAAAGATTTTGCATTAGATTTGTGTAATGAAGCTTCCGCAAATTCGTTAATGGTAACTAAGCAGCTAATTGGCCAAACTACAAATCCTTTATTGGAAAAAAGCTTAGCAATGGCTGTGCAGATAAATGCCAGGGTAAGAGATACAGAAGATTTCAAAAAAGGTATTGCCGCTTTTATTAACAAAGAAAAAACAATGTGGTAATTGCTTTTTGAATGTGACAAACAATAATAAAACTATACTAATACATAAAAAACTAAAAACCAGAAAATGTTCAAATCAATTAAAACCGGTGTTGTAGCAGCCCTGCTTATTGGTACTGCACTTTACGCTCAAGCACAAAAAAAGGTAACTGAAGGCACACTTACTTATGGTATGGAATATGCCCTTACGGATGAGCAACAACCTATGGCTGCATTTTTACCTAAAGAAACTGTAGTTAAATTCAAAAATGAACTCTCTACCATTAAAATGGAACAAGGCCCGGCAATGATCACTGTAATCATTAATGGTGTTGCTAAAAACGGCTTATTATTACTTGATATTCCTATTGCTCAAAAACAATTTGCAGTAAAAATGGATAAAGCAGAATTAGATAAGAGAAAAGAAGGATCACCTAAATTTCTTGATTTTAAACCTACTGGCGAAAAACAAACTGTAGGTACTTTTAATGCAGAGAAATATACCTATAAAGATGATAAAGGTGCAGCATACGAGCTTTGGACCACTACTGATCTTGAACTTCCGGCCGGTCACAAAGAGGATGATTTTGTAGATATTAAAGGTACACCTGTAAAATACACCGTGTTTCAGAATGGCATAAAAACCACCATGACCTTAAAAAATTACAAAGAAGAAAAAATTCCTGAAATGTCTTTAACACCACCAAGTGGTTATGAGCTTAAAACAATGGATGAATTAAAAGCGATGCAGGGCGGTGGCCAATAACATTAAAATAAAATGTTAAAAAGCTTCCTGTTCTTTACGCGTTTCTTTCTGTTTTGGCTGTTATTTTTTTTTGTTGACCGCCTTACATTTATCTTTATAAATTCAAAAAAGCTTGCCATGGTTCCTTTATCGGAAATCATGGCAACTTTTTATCATGCCCTCAAGCTAGACCTGTCAATGGTGGCATACATACTTGTCATTCCACTTTTCAGCTACATATATTGGCTTTTAAATGGTCGCAAGGTGGTAGAGTTAAAATGGCTAACCATTTACAATAAAATCCTTATTGTATTATTCAGCATTATCTCTGTAGTAAATTTCAATATTTACAGGGAATGGGGCAGTAAAATAAATGCCAAGGCTGTAGGTTTTGCCCTCTCAACTCCAAATGAAGCTCTTGCATCCAGCGCTTCCTCTCCTATTGGTTTAACCTTATCGCTACTTGTTCTGTTAATTGTAATAGGATTTGTTTTACAACGACATGTTGTGCTCAGAAAACTTGAGTTTAAGGCAAGTCCGATCTGGTTAAGAGGATCTGTTGTTATTGCACTATTCTTTTTAAATTTTCTTTTAATACGAGGCGGATTTGGCGGTTCTCCGATTAATCAAAGCATGGCCTATTTCTCTAAAGAACAGGTTTTAAATCATGCCGCAGTAAATACAGAATGGAACCTCATATCGAGTGCACTTGCAGCACGGATGACTAAAACTAATCCTTATAATTATTTAAATAAGCAGGTTGCAGATGCAAACATTAAGGAGCTTTACACTCCGGCAAAGGATACAACAATTAATATCCTTAAAACCAAAAGGCCAAATGTAGTTTTGGTAATTATTGAAAGCTTTACTGCAGATCTGACCAAAACACTGGGTAATGAGGATGGCATTACGCCTAATTTTGATACCTTAATGCATAAGGGGGTTCTTTTTAGCAATATTTATTCATCAGGAAGCCGTACCGACAAGGGACTGGTAGCTACATTGGCCGGTTTCCCTACTCTTGCAGCTGGCAGTATTGTGAAATGGCCAGAAAAAATGCAGAAAATCCCTGGCATTTCTCAGCCGTTTTTTAAAAATGGTTACCATACGTCTTTTTTTTATGGAGGAGAATCTGAATTTGACAATTACAAAGCTTTTATTCTGAGCCACAATTACCAGAAACTGATTGACAGAAATAACTTTAAAGGCGGAAAGGTAACTAAATGGGGCCAGTTTGATGAGGCAGTTTTTGAGAGACAGATTGAAGATTTAAATAAGGAAAAACAGCCTTTCTTCTCCACACTGCTTACGCTTACCAATCATGAACCTTATAGCTTGCCGGGCAATTACAAGTTTGGAGAAGCAGACAACATTGCAAAATTTAAAAGCACTGCTCATTATACCGATTCCTGTATTAATGCTTATTTAAACAACGCTAAAAAGGAAAGCTGGTATAAAAATACGCTGTTTGTATTTATTGCAGACCACGGCCATATTTTACCTAAAAACAGTCACGAAATTTATGTCCCTCAGCGTTATCATGTGCCCTTACTATTTTACGGAGATGTGATTAAAGATGAATTTAAGGGTGCAAAATTTAATGATGTAGGTAGCCAGGCCGATGTTGCAGCTACAATACTTGCGCAGCTGGACATCAGTGCAAAGGAATTTGTATGGAGTAAAAACCTTTTAAATCCTTATGCAAAACATTTTGCATTTTTTAGCTGGGACAATGGGATGGGCTTTATCGATAACCAGCAATGTGTTACCTTTGATAATGTAGGTAAAACAATATTATACAATAGTAATGCTAAGGATAAAGACCTAACTTTAAAAACGCTTAACAGTGCAAAATCATACCTACAAACAGTTTATCAGCAATTTATTGAACTATAAAAATGAACTTTAAACACATTTTTTTTAAACTGGCTTTAGTCTTTACCTTAGGACTACTTGGAAAAGCCAATGCTCAGGATATTAAATGGGCTAAAGATGGTAATTCATATTACGAGATAAGCCAAGGTGAGCTTGTATCTATAAGCCTTCCTCAAAATGAGAGGAAAACTATTGTTAGCAGGAACTTGCTTTACTCAAGCGGTAACAGCGGATTAAATGACATCAAAAGTTTCCAGATATCTGATGATGGCACCAAAGTTCTGCTTTATACCAACAGCAAAAAGGTTTGGCGTTATGAAACACGCGGAGATTATTATGTAGCTGATTTGAAAACCAATCAGGTTACTCAGGTTGGAAAAGATAAGCCTGCTTCGTCGTTAATGTTTGCTAAATTTTCTCCCGATGGGAATAAAGTTGCTTATGTAAGCAAACACAACCTGTATGTTGATGACTTAATGACTAAAACAAGTAAGGCACTTACAACTGATGGTACCGACAGGTTAATTAACGGTACTTTTGATTGGGTATACGAAGAGGAGTTTGATTGCAGAGATGGTTTTAGATGGAGCCCTGATGGTCAGTCTATAGCCTATTGGCAGTTAGATGCCTCTAAAATCAAAAACTTTTTAATGATAGACAACACAGATTCTATCTATTCATTTACTATTCCGGTTGAATACCCTAAGGTTGGCGAAAATCCTTCTTCCTGCAAAGTTGGTATCGTTAATATTGCCTCAGCTAAAACCAATTGGTTGAATGTACCCGGAGATCAGATTCAAAACTATATCCCTAGAATGGACTGGATTCCATCCAGCAATGAGGTGATTTTACAACAATTAAACCGTGAGCAAAACATAAGCAAGTTATTTGTTGCTGATGCCGGAAGCGGAGAGGTAAAAAACATTTATACAGAAACTGATAAGGCATGGATTGATGTTGCCAAAGGATGGGACTGGATAAATGGCGGTAAAGAATTTATCTGGATGAGCGAAAGCGACGGCTGGCGTCATCTTTATCGTATCAGTAAAGATGGTAAAAAGCATACGCTAATTACTCAGGGTAATTTCGATGTGATTGAGAATTCATTAATAGATGAGAAAAATGGCCAGATCTATTTTATTGCTTCTCCAACAAATGCTACACAAAAATATTTATTTAAAACCAAGCTTAGTGGTGGCAAAGCTGAAATGGTTACCCCTTCTATTCTGAAAGGCACCCACTCTTACGAGATATCTCCTAATGGAATATTCGCCCGTCACACTTATCAAAGTGCTATTGTACCTCCAATTACTGAATGGATGAAACTTACCACCTTAAACCCATTAACTATGGAAGGTAGTATAACCAATCAGCTTGGGCGAATGAAACCACCAAAAAACAAAGTAGAATTTTTTAAAGTAACTACTGAAGATGGGGTTGAACTGGACGGCTGGATGAAGAAACCGGATAACTTTGACCAGACAAAAAAATACCCTGTAGTATTCTATGTTTATGGTGAGCCTGCTTCGCAAACTGTAACTGACACTTATGGTGCCGGACGTAACTGGCTTTATGCCGGCGATATGCCTAAAGATGGCTATATCTATATTTCAGTTGAAAACAGAGGAGCTCCTGCACCCAAAGGCAGAGAATGGCGTAAAAGTATTTTCCAGAAAATAGGCACGTTAAACATCCGTGATCAGGCTATGGCTGCTAAAAAAATAATGGAGTGGCCGTTTGTAGATAAAAACAGAGTAGCTGTTTGGGGATGGAGTGGTGGTGGTTCATCAACATTAAACCTGATGTTCCAATACCCTGAAATATACAAGACCGGTATTGCCATTGCCGCTGTTGGAAATCAGCTAACCTACGATAATGTGTATCAGGAAAGGTATATGGGTTCGCCATTAAAAACCAAAGAGGCCTACGTAAAGGGCTCTCCTATTACTTATGCAAAAAACCTGCAAGGTAAGCTCCTGTACATCCATGGAACGGGAGATGACAACGTACATTATCAAAATGCCGAGATGCTGATCAATGAGCTGATAAAAAACAGAAAAGTATTTCAGCTAATGTCGTATCCTAACAGAACGCATAGCATAAATGAAGGCGAAGGGACCTCGGAGCATCTTGCCCTAACCTACACAGAATTTTTACAACGAAACTGTCCTCCCGGAGGCAGATAATACAAGAAAAGGTGGCCATATTTTATGTCCACCTTTTTTAAAACCTTTTTGGCCGGTATTCCGTTTATATATTGGGACATTTACAAGACAAAAACACCCAAATAAAAACTGCATATTTGCGCAAAATCATGTAAAAATGACGATAGCATACAATTTTTTATACTGTCGAATATTAGTTTTGCATAATTATGGCTCATAATTTGATAGTGAGAGATCGCTGTCAAAAACCTGATGATAGTAACATTCTAAATCTAATAATAAGATATTAAGGCATATACATGGAGAAAAAAGCTGAGAGCCAGGAAACCTCAAATGATGAAGTGAAAACACCTGGTAAATTGTCCAGAATGTTTATAACGTTTTATGATGTTTTTCAGTTTATGGGCCGCTTTTTTAAAGAAGGCTTTTTACCTCCTTATGAGGGTAAAGAACTAATGAAGCAGTGTTATGACATTGGCTACCGCTCTTTAGCGCTTATTTCACTTACCGGGTTTATTACAGGTATTGTATTTACCAAGCAATCCAGACCATCACTTGCTGAATTTGGTGCTACTTCATGGCTTCCATCATTGGTAGGAATTGCACTTCTAAGAACACTTGCCCCCCTATTAACTTCTCTTATTGCTGCCGGAAAAGTAGGTTCAAGTATTGGAGCCGAATTGGGATCAATGAGGGTTACGGAACAAATAGATGCCATGGAAGTATCTGCAACTAATCCTTTTAAATTTCTGGTAACTACAAGGGTACTTGCATCAACAATTACTATACCTATCCTTACATTCTATACTGCAATGGTAGGTATGTTGGGAGCATTGTTAAATGTTTCGCTAAGCGAGGGCACAAGTGCAAAGGCGTTTTTTCAGTCTTCTTTGGAATCGATTACCTTTTTGGATATTACAGCATCCACAATTAAGGCTGTTATATTTGGTTTTACAATTGGAATGGTAGGTTGCTACCAGGGTTATAACTCATCAAAAGGAACAGAAGGTGTAGGTAAGGCTGCAAATTCGGCAGTGGTTATAGGTATGTTCCTTATTTTTATAGAGGAAGTAGTTTCGGTACAGTTTTTTGGTTTATTCAGGACTTAATTTTTAAACTATGGAAGAGAAAAAGCCCTTATCTGAACAAGAAAAAGTAATAGAAATTAATGGCCTGTATAAGTCTTTTGGCAACTACCATGTTTTAAGAGGAGTTGACTTAGAACTTTATAAACGCGAAAACCTGGTAGTGCTTGGAAAATCAGGTACAGGTAAATCTGTATTAATAAAAATTGTGGTTGGCCTTTTAACTCCCGATCGCGGAGAAGTTAAAGTGCTTAACAAGCATGTAGATCAGATTACTTATAAAGAATTACTGGCACTTAGATTAAAGGTAGGGTTTTCATTTCAAAACAGTGCACTTTATGATAGTATGACTGTTAGAGAGAACCTGGTATTTCCTTTGGTTAGAAATCAGAGGAAACTGACAAAAGGGGAAATAACGAGTTCTGTTGAAGAAATGCTGGATGCAGTTGGTTTATTACATACTATTAACCAGATGCCGTCGGAATTATCGGGCGGGCAAAGAAAAAGGATAGGTATTGCAAGAACATTGATATTAAGACCTGAGATTATGCTTTATGATGAGCCAACAGCTGGACTTGATCCGATAACTTGTCTGGAAATCAACAGTCTGATTAATGAAGTCCAGGAACGCTTTCACACCAGTTCGATCATCATTACCCATGATTTAACTTGTGCAAAAGCAGTAGGCAATAGAGTAGCCATGTTACTGGATGGCAAATTTGAGCGTCAGGGCACTTTTGATGAGGTATTCAATACAAATGATGAACGGGTAAAACCATTTTACGATTACAATTTTATTCAATAGAAATTATGCAGGCAACAGACATACGCCGTAAAATTATAGTTGGAGCGTTTATTCTCCTTGGCATAGCGATATTTATTTTAGGGGTTTTTACATTAGGAAGTCAGAAAAAAGCATTTGTTAAAAGCTTTACTGTTGATGTTGTTTTCAACGATATTCAGGGGCTTAAAACCGGTAATAACGTATGGTTTTCAGGTGTAAAGATAGGAACAATAAAAAAAATCCAGTTCTATGGAACTTCACAGGTTCAGGTTTTTCTAAATATCGAAGAAGAAGCCCATAAATACATACATAAAGATGCCTCGGCCAGCATTAGCTCTGACGGTTTAATTGGAAATAAGATCATCGTAATTACCGGTGGAACACCAAAATTCCCTTTCGTTGAAGATGGAGACAGACTTCGTGTGAATACCACATTATCAACGGACGACATTATGAAAACATTCCAGGTAAATAACAAAAACCTGGTTGATGTAACATCTGATTTTAAAATTCTGGCCAAAAGCCTGGTTGAAGGAAAAGGAACAGCAGGAGCTTTGCTTACTGACGAGCAGATTGCTTCAGATTTTAAAGCAATAGTAGTAAACCTAAAAAACACAACTGCATCTGCAAACAAGATGGCTTCAGAACTGGATAAATTCACAAAAACACTAAATACCAAAGGCGGCTTAGCCGACAAGCTTCTTACCGATACTGCCGTTTTTGCTAAACTTCAGGCCTCTGTAAATGAATTACAAAAAACTGCAGGCTCAGCGGCTGCACTTACTGAAAACCTTAATAAAGCGTCAGGAAAATTAACCCAAACAGATAACGCTGTTGGCGTATTACTAAATGATCAGCAGACCGCAGAGCAGGTAAAATCTATTATGAAGAATATGGAAACCAGCAGTAAAAAGCTTGATGAGAACCTTGAAGCGCTACAACATAACTTTCTTTTAAGGGGATTCTTTAAAAAGAAAGCCAAAGCAGAGGCCGCTGCTGCAGAAACTAAAAAGGAATAAAGCTATTTAAAATATATTTTAAATGTTGTCCCTTCATCCACTACACTGTTTACAGTTACTTTGCCCCCCATGGCGTCAATCTGATTCTTTGTAATAAAAAGCCCTACTCCTTTTGAGTCGGGCCTTTTATTAAAGGTTTTATATAGCCCATAAAGCTCCTTACCATGCTTTTCCAGATCTATTCCAATTCCGTTATCAGAAATCTGTAAAACAGTTCGTGAATCTTCTATAAAAGAGACCAATTCAACAACCGGCTTTCTCTCAGGATGACTATACCTGATTGCATTAAAAATAAAATTCAGCAAAACACTTTCCAGGTAAGCAGGATTATATTCTACAATAACATCCTTAGCCACATTATTCCTTATAATGGCTCCAGTTAAAATAATCTGGTCGCTCAGTATATCAATGGTTTTGTTAATGTAATTTCTTAAGCTTAGCCGTTCTTTTATTATATCTATACTGGTCTGGATACTAACAACCTTGTTTAAATTCAGCATCGTTTCGTTCAAAAGACCCGAAACTGTTTTAAGAACTTCAATCAGTTCGATTCTTTCCTCTTCAGAATTACTTTGCCCTATTAAATTGGTAATAGCTTGAATATTGGAAGTATGTGATCTGAGGTTATGTGAAACGATATATGAAAAATTAAGCAGCCTTTTATTTTGTTCTGTTACCAGGTTAAATGAATGGTTTAAAGTATCCTGAGCTTGCTTATTCTCTCCTACATCAATCATAATGCCCCTTAATAGAATAGGTTTATTATCTTCAGAGATTATATTTACTATATCTCTTAACCACATCACTTTCCCATCCTTTGCAATCATCCTGTACTCAAAATCATGCTGCATATTGTTCCTTGTAGAAACCGTACAATACTCAACAGCCCAGGCTCTGTCATCCGGATGAATATGATCTGCCCAGAAAGTGGGGGTTGATAGCCATTCCTCAACAGTATAACCTAAAATATCTTCAACCTTTTTACTGATAAATGTAAACTCAAAAGTATTTGGATTTGCCTCCCAAACAATCCCGTCAATAGTATTAATTAATGATTCAATTCTTAATTGAGAGTCCAGAACAATCCTTTCTGCTGCCTTGCGATCGGTAACATCCTCAACAATTACAATGTGGCTGGTTGGTACCCCGTTACCGTTCCGCAATGGGGTTTCCAAAATATTACACCATTTTACGTCACCCTCTTTATGCTGATATTTTTTTTGAACCTTATATTCTTTAATTACACCATTATCTAAAGCTCTTATATTCTTTTCTTTTCTGCCGTTGAGATTTGGAACAGTTATGTCCTGAAAACTTAAATCCAATAGTTCTGATTCCTCATAACCAAGTATGTTGCATAATTTCTTATTTACCTTTAAAAACCTACCCTCAGTAGGTGTTATTAAGGCAATACCTATAGCAGCCTGGTCAAATATTGTTTTAAATTTTGTTTCCGTACTTATCAGTTCTGATTGCTGACTGCTTACCAGGTTCTGCAATTCAGTAGTTTTTTTAACTACCTGAACAACCAGTAAACTGGATAAAATAGCCAAACTTAGACCAAAAAGTAAAGGATAAAGTATTTGCAATGGAACCTCACTATAATTGGCAGGGATAACGTAAAGCTTCCAATTGGTAGTAGGAATAACTGCAAACTGATAGTCCTCACCAAAAAAAACCGTATTCCCCTTTAAAAAAAACTCCTCTTTTCTGGTGGCGGCATCTATCATTGAAAACTGAAAGTAAAAATTATTGTTTTTATTGCCGTAAATACCAATACTATTAAAAAATGCTTCCTGCTTAATAACTACTGCCGAAAACCCCCAGAACTTATTTTCACGATATATAGGTAATCTTCCAACAATTCCCATACCGCCTTGCTTCAATTGATAAGGCCCTGCATAATACATCATTTTTGAGGCTATAGACTTATTGGCCATTAATTTTGATTCTTCTGATTTTTCGAACAGGTTCAGGTCTATTGCCGATTCATTGCCTTCTAAAGGATATACGTACTTTATAACACCCTTAGGCAAAAGTTCCATCACTTTATAATCAGGATTAGACTGCATTAATTTAGCAGCAACAGATTCAAAATTCTTTGGAACACCCTTGTCATTCAAAGTTAATGCGAGGGATAAAGTAGTATTATAGCCATTGTTCAACACCAGCTGAACATTCTGTTTAACAACATTAAGTGCGTTTGCCATTTCCAGGCGTCTTGTCTCTTTAATAATCTGATATCTTTGAGTTACCAGCAGGCTTATAAGCCATAGCAAAAACAAGAATACACATAAACCAATTACCTTGGGCTTGCCTAGCAGCCACCCAATAAACTTCGCTGATTTTTCTTTGGGACGCATCGTTTCTTATTAAAACAAATATAGTTCTTTAAAAACAAACTAAGCGCTGCTCTTTGTTACAAAAATTGCCTTTAATTATACAAGTTTCCTTATTTTTGCCTTATAAATACGGCTATGATTTTCCTGGAAAACGAACATTTAAAAGCATCTTTTACAAGCAAAGGTGCTGAACTACAAAGCCTTGTTAGCAAAGCTACAGGTGCAAATTATCTTTGGAATGGTAATCCGGAATATTGGGGTAAATTTAGCCCTGTACTTTTTCCTGTTGTAGGTGCACTAAAGAACGGCACTTATCTGTTTGAGGGAAAAGAGTATAAACTTCCCAGACATGGCTTTGCAAGAGATAATGAGTTTAAAGCCGAAAAAATTAGCAATACAGAGGCTGTATTTACACTTAATCAAAATGAAGAAACTTTAAAAGTATACCCCTTTGATTTTACACTTAAACTCCAATATAAGCTTATTGGTACAAGTCTATCCTGTACTTATGCGGTTTTAAATCCTGGCACTAATGAGTTGCTTTTCTCGATAGGGGGCCATCCTGCTTTTGCTGTAGCAACCAACAACAAGCTTAGTTACAATAATTACTTTCTAGAGTTTAATAAAGATGAAAATCTTACTTATTATAAAATTAATGGCGATTTAATTGGAAATGAAACAGATGTAATTTACATGGACAATCATTCATTGCCTTTAACTCATCAGCTTTTTTATAAAGATGCTTTGGTATTTAAGACGCTGAAAAGTGATATTATATCTCTAAAGAATACCAATAATGCACATGGTCTGAGTTTTAGTTTTAAAGATTTTCCATTCTTCGGAATCTGGGCGGCAAAGGATGCAGATTTTGTATGCCTGGAGCCATGGTGTGGCATTGCCGATGGAATAAACCACAATCAGGAACTTAAGGATAAAGAAGGGATTATTGCCCTGCCAGCAAAAAATAACTGGGAACGTACATGGTCTGTAACTTGTTTTTAATCCTGAAGGGGGAGTTCAACAATAAACGTTGACCCCTTATCATGACCTTCACTTTCAGCCCATATTCTGCCTCCGTGCGCCTCAACTAAAACCCTTACTATAGAAAGGCCTAAACCTGTTGAAGTTTCACCTCCGGTAGGTTGTGCACTTAATCTGGTAAAACGTTGATATAGTCTATTTTTATCATCATCCGTAAGACCTTGCCCCTCATCTATTACTTTTATCAAAACCTTACCTTCCAATCTCTTAACACGAACTTCTATACTTGTATTACCTGGTGAATACTTGATGGCGTTATTAATCAGGTTGTCCAGTACCTCCGACAATTTACCTTCATCTCCGATTAAGGTTACTTCATCTTCAGCTACAAATTTTAAACTTTGACTCTTTCTTTCTGCCAGAGGCAAATTCATCGAGATCACATTGTTAACCAGCGATGATAAATTCAGCTTAATGAACAGCAATTGTACTTTACCTGCTTCTGCAGTGCCAGAAAGCAGTAATTCATCAATAATACGAACCATATTTAAACTGGCAGTTTTTATCTGTTCGCACATCTTATCAACTAGTTCCGGGTCATTCTTTTTTAATTTTATTAAATCAGCGCGCACTGGTATGGTAGTCAGCGGGTTCTTTAGATCATGGGCAGTTGTATTTAGGATCTGATTGGTTTGTACCGCAGCAAGCCTCGATGCAAGTTTTAACTCAATCTGATCCATAACTATATCCCTCAAGTCGTATAAAATTGCTTCCTGTTCGGGTCCAAATGTTCTGGGTTCTTTATCAAGAATACAAAACGCGCCAAGGTTAAAGTTATCTATTGTTTTTAGTGGAAGTGCAGCATAAAACTTCAATTCTACACCACCGAGTGTCATTAAAGTATCCTCATTAGTGTAAAGGCCATCAGATAAAACAGCATTTGCGCACAGACCAACTTCGCGGCTTACCTCTTCAATATCAACACCGTACTTTGATTTAAACCAGATTCGGTCTTTGTCAACTATGCTTATTATAACTATAGGAACATCAAGCAGCTTAGCGGCTAATTTAGTTAGTTTATCAAAAGAACCATCTGGCGGGGTATCCAGAATTTCATACCTGTGTAAGGCTTTTATTCGTTCATCCTCAATTGAGAATTTACTTTGACTTGATTCTATGGCCATTTAATAATAAATTAAAAATTCATAATTGGCTTTCATTGCAATATAATACAATTCCAGATTAAACTGAAAGTTTATATTATTTAATTATAACGGTTTTTTTACTGATTGTGTATGCATTAAAAACACCCAGCGCTTTGTTATTAAAATTAGATGGTGGATTAGCCGGGGCTACCGGAGGGCCGCCTCCACCAGCATTTTGTTCTAAACTATAAAAGTACTTATAAACGTTTCTATCTATGCATTGAAACTCAACATTAATTGTATCACCATGCACAAGATCCTTTAGGTCGTAGAATATTACATTCGATATTTTATTGCCATCATCAAACCGATCTTCACTTACGGCATCGTCCTGTACCTTACCCTTAATAGTTAAAATATACCTGTATTGGTTTTGTACACCCTTAGGGTCGTTAAAATTAGCTGCTACATATGTATTTTTTGTACCAAAAAAGCTAAAGTCTTTAAAGGTTAAGGAATCCAAAGGAACTTTATCCGGCATAGTAGAACTGGCGGTATACGTTTTACCCTCAAATGTAACATCCAACATATATTTTCTGCCAGACTGCCCTCTAAATTTAGGACTCTGGTATACCCCTTTTGACACCTCAACATATTCCATTATAGCGCCCTCTTCATTTCTTAAAATCACTTTTGCACCATTAACTCCATTAAACCTGTTGGGATCGGTAAAATCATATGTTTTAGAAACCGTTACCAAATGGTTATCTGCCCTATCACTTAACCCACCATATATTACCACTTGTGGCCGTGCATTGTCAAGCTTTAAGTCAATTACCTTTTCACAGCCCAGCAATACACTTAAAATCGCTAAAACAAACAGAACTGCGGGTTTACTTTTCTTTTTCATCTTATTAGAATTTGAAATTCCATGTTACCGACGGAATCAGACCAAACAAAGTGGTACGCACCACTTCTGTTTTTGAAACGTCATCAGGATTATCCCTAAAATCAATTGAAAATGCATTTTGCCTGTTATATACATTGTAGATACCAAACGACCAACTCGACTGAAGCTTCCTTCCGGGCTTCCCTTCAAGGGTAGCAGAAATATCAAGGCGATGATAGGCGGGTGTACGATATCCGTTTTTTTCTGTATAATAAAATGCTGTTCGTCCATTTATCTGATATTTGCCACTTGGATAGGTAACTGCATTTCCGGTATTGTAAACAAAAACAGAAGAGAAAGTCCACCTGGCACCTGCTTTATAAATGCCAACTAATGATAAATCATGCGTCCTATCTTGTTTTGCATAAAACCATTTTCCTTCGTTTATGGAATCAAACTGGCGTTGCGTTCTTGACCATGTATAGCCAATCCATCCATTAAACTTCCCAAATCTTTTCTTCAGAAAAAGCTCAATACCATATGCTTTACCATCGCCATACAGCAAATCGGCCTCTACATTACCATTACCTCTTAAATCGGTTCCGCTTCTGTATTCAATTTGGTTTTGCATCCATTTATAATACAACTCTGCCGAAAACTCATAGTTATTATCGCTAAAGTTTCTAAAATATCCTGCAGCTATCTGATCCGCAATTTCAGGCTTCACATTATTGCTGTTCATAATGTAAAGATCTGTTGGAGAAGTTGATGTTGAATTAGACATCAAATGTATATTTTGAATATTCCTGGTATATGCCGCTTTTAATGAGCTTGCAGAGCCTAACTGATAACTTGCAGAAATTCTCGGTTCCAGGTTAAAATAGGTTTTAACCATTTCGCCTGCATTATAAGAGGTTGTTCCAGTTGTATTTCCATCTTCATCGTAAGTTTTAAAATTGCCGGGGCCTAATAAAGAGAAGCCACTTAACCTAAGTCCGTAAACCAGGTTCATTTTATCGTTTACTGTCCATTCGTCAGATAAGTATGCTGCAAGTTCCAGCCCCTTACGGTTTTCGTAAGTAGTTGCATTAACACTCGATGCTTCACTTGCAGTAAGTTTGCCTGGCGCAATGGTATGATGGATGGCATTTAAACCAAACTTTAAACTATGTGAACTGCTTAAGCTATATTCAAAATCCTCCTTTAAATTAAAATCCTTAATAGATGAATTTACTTCGAAGTTGTTTTCTTCCATGAGGTTCTGAATCACATAATTATAATTACTGTATATCAGAGAAGTATTTGAAAACAGCCGGTCGCTATACAAATGGTTCCAGCGCAGGGTAAACGTAGAATTACCCCAATTAAAACCAAATGCATCTGTAATACCAAGTTTATCACGTCCAAAATAGCCTGATAAGTACAGCGTATTTTTATCGTCCAACTCATAATTGGCTTTAGCATTTACATCATAAAAATACAGCGTATTTCCACTTATCGTACTATCAGATGATAATGCTAAAAAAGCATCCAGATAGGTTCTACGGGCACTAACCATAAATGAGCCTTTGTCCTTAACAATTGGCCCTTCTACTTTTAACCTTGATGAGATCAGACCAATCCCCCCCTCGGCAGTATAATCCTTTCGGTTTCCATCATTCATCTTAATATCCAACACCGAAGCCAACCTGCCCCCATATTGTGCAGGCATGCCCCCTTTATAAACACTTAGATCTTTAATAGCATCAGAATTAAAAGTAGAGAAGAAGCCAAGCAGGTGCGAAGCATTATATACAGGAGCTTCATCCAGTAGTATCAGGTTCTGATCTGTAGACCCGCCCCTTACGTAAAACCCGCTATTACCCTCGCCTGCCGATTTAATTCCTGGTAGTAACTGCAAGGTTTTAAGTACATCACGTTCTCCAAGTAATACCGGCACATTATTGATCTCTCTGATATTGATCTTCTGAAGACCCATTTGCGGGCTACTTACATTACCATCTCTTTTATCAGCAGAAATAACCACTTCATTTAACTGATTATCAGTCGAGAGAACGAAACTCTGTCTGATGTTCTTTGAGATGGTTATAGATTGTTTTAGTGTTTTATAACCAATAAAACTTACCGAAAGTTCGTATACCCCTTCCAATGCACTTAAAGAATAAAACCCATATGCATTAGTTACGGTACCAGTTGTTTCAGTACCCTTAAGTATAATACTTGCTCCAATTAAGGTTTCTCCAGTGCCCTCGTCGGTAACTACACCATTAATTGTAAATTTATTCTGTGAAAAAGCAAATTGACAAAAACATATAAATAATAAAAGTATCGGTACAAATCTCTTCGCTATTGGCATATATACTTAGTCTTTCGTAAAAATAGAAAAGAAAATCTATTCCATCACTACTATTAGACTATTTACCTTTACCTGCCGTCCATAATATTGCATTGCTTACCATTCTTTTCCAATCGCTGTTTAGAAGCAAGTCTGGTGAGTGCCCCATAAAAATATAAACATTCTTTGCCTTTACCTTTGAGTTTATCCATACAACCGGGTGGTCGCCCATTTTGAACTTAGAATCTGGTTGATAGGTGGATTCATCTACATTGGCCAACACATGCACATTTAGCCGTGGGCTTTTATTGTAAGTATACCATTCTTCTTTATCTACTTTAAATGATGGCGATACCCCTTTCATTACCGGATGGCTTTTATCCTCTACCCTTACATTGGCCGAAGCAAAGTCTGCAATGTAATTTGTGAACCTTATCCCGCCCATGAAATTTGAAAACCAGTTCCACATCGGATACCCATCAAATTCACCAAGTAAGGTTGCATGGTGAAACCCTAACCATCCTCCCTTGCCATTATCAATATAATCTTCAAAAGCTTTGGCAGCTTCCGGCTTCCAGGCATAAGGAGGATAATCTAACTGGATTACAAGCTTATATTGTTTCAAAAAGGTACTATCTATTTTATTTGTATTATCGATATAATCAATTACAAAGTGATTCTTTTTAGCAAATTCATCTAACCAGGGTCGCGCTGTTTTAGTAAAAGCAATATGATGACCTCCATTTTCGGCCAAAGCCAAAACTTTAAATAATGGCTTATCAATTTTAGGTTCATTTAATGTCTCTATTGCAGTTAAAGCCTGTAAAAACCATGCTGCATGAGGTATCCACTGCTCCGTCCACCGCCATTCATTTCCTCCTGCCTCTGTTTTAAAGTCTATACCACTACCATCAGCATTTCCGTCTTTCCCTGTAATGCCATTAGAAATCCCTCCCTTTTGAGATCCGTGCCCAAACAAGGCAGCCATATAAGGTACATTTTTTTCTCCAAAACCATACATAAAACACATGGAGTACGGATTGCTACCCAAAATCCACGAAAGTTGCTGTTCGGCATAAAGCTCAATATCTTTTCTTACCCCCCAACCTTTTTTCTCAGGATAAATGAGTCGGCCACCAAGTAACGATGCAGTAGCTAAAGAACCCAAACGTGCATTTTCTCCCTGCCACCACCAGCCTGTTTCATTTTCATGAGGTATAAAAAAACCTTGCCTTACCTTGCCATTTAGTTTAAAATACTGCCTTGCATATCCAAAGGGATTATTAACAGATCTGGTAACCTCTAAATTGCCATCTATAGCTTTCTTTATTACGGCAAGTGTTTGCGTTCTGTATTTGGCTTCCTGTTCCTTATCAAGATAACGAACCAAAGCAACAACCGGTAACCCGGCATCGGCCGCATGCCAAAAAGGCCTGTCCTTATCATCTGCTATAAAATACCCCTTATCAGTTATTCTATTCCTTAAATTTGAGGCTCTTTTACGTGCTTCTTCTTTGTAATACGAACTATCTGTGGCTACCCACAATTCTGTGGCGGCCATTAATGCACAATAATCATCAATAATATTCTCCTTTCCATCATCAGTATATTTCAAATTATTTATTACCAGATGTGCATAGGCTCTTTCAGCAGCTTTAAGGTATTCTTTAGCTTGGTAATCACCATTCCTGCCCAATAAAGAAATGCGGGCCAACGAAGCAATTGCCATACCCCCTCCTTCTCTAAATGCACATTGATAATCAGCTGTAGTAACACTGTTCGCCTCCAACCCTACAATTCTTCTGGCACTTGCATCCGGTTTAAAATAGCTAAATACAGTCATGTAAAAATACCCCTCATCAGATAAAGAACGCATGATGTAATCGGCACCCCACAACGCTTCTGTTTGCAGATCCTCTTTCATTTTCAGTTTATCCAGCAGCCCCGGTATCTTCTCAGTTGCATTAACCATTGACCACGTAACCAAAGGGATCTGTTGTGGCGACATAAAGTTTGCGTACGCCAAATGAGAAAAATATTTACTGATATCTCCCGATGCATCACCCCAGCCCCCATGTACATCTACTCGCTTTTCACTGCCAAAAAGCAACATCTTTTTATCGGCTTCTAATTCCTGAGGGGTATTGGCACGCTGCTTTTTATAATAATTAAGAATACTGGGCAAGGTATTCACCGCAAGTGCCTGAGCTGAAATATCAAAGCTGGCCGAAGTGTAATGCTTTCCTTTAAACAATACATCAATTTTATATTTGCCCGGCTTATTAAATGAAGAAAAATCAGCTGTATAAAATTGACGGTCAGGAAACCATTCCGCAACAGAGCCCGCGGTTTTAAGCGCAGCACTGAAACTGACCTTTTGATCAGAAATATTAATTAACGTAAACTTTTTTAATTCTGAAGAACCATTTCCCATGCTAATTACAGCCTGCTTTGGTCCAGCTAAATCATAAGCCACCTGGTTAACGTGAATTACAGGCTGCGCTTTAATGACAAAAGCAGATGCAAAAAGAAATATTAAACTTATGCTAACAAATTTCAAGCGTTTTATCATTTTTTTGAGCGGGTTTTAAATACATCGGCAAAATTGCATTAGGGCATTCTCAAAATTAGCATTATTTTCTTCCCTTAATAGGGTTTCTCAACCACCATTCAACACAACAAACTAAAAAACAACAGCTTAACATATCGCTGTAGTATTATTGTAGGGGTTATTAAAATGCTCTAAAACTTTACCTATCTTGATTTTGTTTATCATTAAATGGCATTAATTAAATTTACAAGCAAGGGTATTTATTGTGCACAAGGTGATTTTTATATTGACCCATGGAAACCCGTTAACTATGCGGTAACTACTCATGGACATTCAGATCATGTAAAATGGGGCAATAAAGCCTATTTATGTCATGACCTTACAAAGTCAATTCTTAACCATAGGTTAGGCCCTGATCTGAATATACAAACCTTGCCATACCATAAACAAATTACCATTAATGGCGTTAAATTAAGCCTGTTTCCGGCAGGACATGTTATAGGATCTGCACAGGTAAGACTGGAATATAAAGGCGAGGTCTGTGTAATATCAGGCGACTATAAAGTAGAGTATGATGGAATAAGTATCCCATTTGAGCCGGTAAAGTGCCATACTTTCGTTTCTGAAAGCACTTTTGGTTTGCCTATTTATAAATGGCAGCCCCAGCATCAGATTTTCGACCAGATTAAAAATTGGGTATCAGGTAATAAGGATAAGAACAAAACTTCGGTATTAATGGCCTATAGCCTGGGTAAAGCCCAACGCCTTATAAAAGGACTGGATGGTTATGCTGATATATATGTGCATAGCTCTATAGCTAATTTAAACGAAGGGTTTGTACATGCCGGTGTAAATTTGCCCGAGACCATCAGGATCACTCCTGAAACGAAAAAAGAAGAACTGCAAAAAGGAATTGTCATTGTGCCACCAGCACTTTCTGATGGCAAATGGATTAAAACTTTAACAAATCCGGCAACCGCAGTATGCTCCGGATGGATGCAGGTTAGGGCTGGCCGGAGATGGCAAAGTGCTGATGCAGGTTTCGCATTAAGCGACCATGCCGATTGGCCCGGACTATTATCGGCCATTAAAGCTACCGAGGCTGAGAAAGTATTTATAACCCATGGCTTTACTGCTACCTTCTCTAAATACCTGAATGAAATAGGCATTGAATCTGAAGAAGTAAAAACACAATACGAGAATGAGGAAGAAGAGGAGGAAAAATCGTGAAACGCTTTGCAGAATTGATACAGCAGCTTGAAACAAGTAACAAGACAAACGATAAAATTGCCGCCCTTGTAGACTATTTCAATGAAGCAGATGATTTGGACAAACCTTATGTAATAGCCATGTTTACCGGCAAGCGCCCTAAACGCCCTGTAAGTACTGCTTTGATTAAGCTGTGGGCAATTGAGCTAAGCGAAATCCCTGAATGGTTATTTACAGAAAGCTATCACAATGTAGGCGACTTAAGTGAAACCATTTCTCTTATACTACCTCCCCCTGTTCAGGTTTCCGATCGTAAATTACATGAGTGGATAAAAGACCTGGCCTTATTAAACGGACAGGAAGACAGCCATAAAAAAACCATTATTGTGAACGCATGGAACAGCTTGGAAACCAGGGAACGCTTTATATTTAATAAGCTTATATCAGGAAATTTTAGAATCGGTGTATCAAACAAGATGCTTGTAAATGCACTGGCAAAACAAAGTGGCACCGAAAGCAGTAAAATAATGCACAGTATTATGGGTAAATGGGAAGCTGCAGGCATCACCTATAATGATCTTATTGCAGGGGTTCATGTAAATACCGACAATTCCTGGCCCTATCCTTTTTGCCTGGCTTATGCTTTGGAAGCTGAACCTTCTGGCTTGGGCGAGCCAAGCGAGTGGCAGGCCGAATGGAAGTGGGATGGTATTCGTGGACAAATTATTAAGCGTAATGGAGAGTTGTTCATATGGTCGCGTGGCGAAGAACTGGTAACAGATCAATTTCCTGAGCTTCATTTTCTTGCCAGTGAATTACCAGATGGCACCGTGCTGGATGGAGAAATACTATCCATAAAGGACGGCAAGGTTCAGGCTTTTAGTATACTACAGCAAAGATTAAACAGAAAAACCATCAATAAAGCGCAGCTTAATGACGCCCCAATAGGCTTTTACACTTATGATCTTCTGGAGTATAATGGACGAGACTTAAGAGAAGAACCACTGGCAAACCGCAGAAAACTACTTGAACAAACCATTAGTCAATTAGCTGACCAGGGCATTGTAGCATTATCGCCAGTTGTTACTTTCAGTAATTGGGCGGAGCTGGCAGAGCTCAGAGAAGGTTCAAGAGCCATCAACAGCGAAGGTATTATGCTCAAAAAACTGGATTCCTTATATCATTCCGGAAGAAAACGTGGCGATTGGTGGAAATGGAAAATAAACCCTTATACAGTTGATACGGTAATGATTTATGCTCAAAAAGGAAGTGGCCGCAGGGCGAACTTTTATACCGATTATACTTTTGCGGTTCGTGATGGAAATCAACTAATCACTGTTGCAAAGGCTTATTCCGGCTTAACGGATGCTGAAATTAAGGAGGTAGATCGTTTTGTAAAGAAAAATGCGGTTGAGAAATTTGGCCCCGTACGCACGGTAAAGCCTGAACTGGTATTTGAAATAGCTTTTGAAGGGATAGCCGAAAGTAAAAGGCACAGAGCGGGGTTGGCATTAAGGTTTCCACGAATTGCCAGGTGGAGAAAAGATAAAAAGGCCGATGAGATAAATACGCTTGACGACCTTAGGCAATTATTACAATCTATCTTATGAAACTGGAGAATAGCAAGGGATATAAACAGGTTATCAATTGGCTAAAAGCTAATAAAAGAAAACCTTTTAAGTTTCAGACGGATGCATGGCTGCATTATGCCGAAGGCTATAGTGGACTGGTGAACGCACCAACCGGATTTGGCAAAACCTATTCTATATTTTTAGCTATAGTAATTGATGAGTTAAACAAAAAGAATGAACTGGAAACCAAAGCACTTAAAAGCAAAACCAAGACTGGGTTAAAACTGATCTGGATAACACCTCTCCGATCTTTAGCGAAGGATTTGGCACGTGCCATGCGCGAGGTTTGTGATGAATTACAACTGGATTGGATAGTAGGTGTTAGAAATGGCGATACGCCACAAAGTGAAAAGCTTAAGCAGAAAAAACAAATGCCAGAAGTGCTGATTATTACTCCTGAAAGCATGCATTTACTGCTGGCTCAAAAAAGCACATTTAATTACTTTGATCAGTTACAATGTATAGTTGCAGATGAATGGCATGAACTGCTGGGCAGTAAACGAGGGGTAATGGCTGAATTGGCCATTTCAAGAATTAAAGGCCTGCTACAGGAACAGCATCCGGAAAGGCTATTAAGAATTTGGGGGATCTCGGCAACCATTGGCAATATGGAACAGGCAATGGAGGTACTTGTGCCCTATGCTGATTTGCTTAAAACCATAATAAAGTCTGACATCCGGAAGAAAATTATTATCAAATCTATATTGCCCGATCATATAGACATGCTACCCTGGGCAGGCCACTTAGGCCATAAACTGGCCAGCAAGCTAATCCCAATAATTAACAAGAGTAAAACCACTTTAATATTTACCAATACACGGGGGCAGGCTGAACTTTGGTACCAGACCCTGCTTGCTCAGGATGAGAACCTTGCCGGTTTGCTTGCCATCCATCATGGTTCTATAGATTATGAGTTAAGAAACTGGATTGAAGATGCGCTGCACTCGGGTGTATTAAAGGCAGTGGTTTGTACTTCGTCGTTAGACCTGGGTGTTGATTTTAAGCCCGTAGATACGGTAGTTCAGATAGGATCACCAAAGGGTGTGGCCAGATTTTTACAGCGCGCCGGACGTAGCGGACACTCGCCAAATGAAACTTCTAAAATCTATTTTTTACCTACCCATGCACTGGAACTTGTAGAAGCCGCAGCAATTAAAGAAGCTGCAAAGACAGAAGATATTGAAAGCAGAGAGCCTATTGTAATGTCGTTTGATACGCTGATCCAATACCTGGTTACCCTTGCCGTAGGTGATGGTTTTGACGATGAAAAAATCTTTTTTGAGATTAAGCAAACCCATGCTTTCAAAGAAATATTACCGCAGGAATGGAGCTGGATTATGCAATTTATTACTACAGGTGGAGATAGTTTAACAGCTTATAATGAGTTTAGTAAAGTAACCAAAAGTACAGACGGACTTTGGAAAGTAGAAAACAGGCAAATTGCAATGCGCCATCGCCTTCATATAGGCACAATAGTTAGTGATGCAATGCTTAAAGTAAAGTATCTTACCGGAGGCTATATAGGGATGATTGAAGAATCTTTCATATCCAGGATGAAACCCGGCAGCAGTTTTACCCTTGCCGGCAGGGTACTTGAATTTATTATGGTAAAGGACATGACAGTACTGGTTAGAAAGAGTAAACTTAAACAAGCCATTAGCCCCAGCTGGATGGGCGGCCGCATGTCGCTAACTGCCAACCTTGGCAGCGTGCTCAGAAAAAAATACAATGAAACGCTGGATAAACAGCACGGTGATGAGGAGCTTGATTTTATATTGCCATTGTTTGAACGCCAGGCAAAAGTGTCGCACGTTCCTAAAAGTGATGAGTTTTTAATTGAACTGATCAATACAAAAGATGGCTACCATTTCTTTGCTTATCCTTTTGAAGGCAGGCAGGTTCACGAAATTATGGCTGCATTAATTGCTTACCGACTTGGCCGTGTACAGCCCATAAGCTTTTCCATTGCCATGAACGACTATGGTTTTGAATTGCTTAGTGAGCAACCTATACCAATTGATGAAAATGCCATTAAAGAGCTGTTTAATCCTGCTAACCTTACCGACGACATTGTAGCGAGCATTAATGCAACAGAAATGGCAAGGCGAAAGTTCAGAGATATTGCCTGCATTTCGGGACTGGTTTTTCAGGGATATCCCGGAAAATATGTTGCCAATAAACATTTACAATCATCATCGTCCTTATTTTTCAATGTTTTTAGCGATTATGATAAACATAACTTATTATTGCGTCAGTCGTACGATGAGGCTTTTTATCAGCAGATTGAAGAGCCCAGACTGGCCGCAGCACTACACCGCATACAAGCCAGCAGGATTGTTGTGGTAAAGACTGATAGGTATACGCCACTATGCTTCCCTATAAAAGTTGATAGTTTAAGGGATAACATGAGCAGCGAAGAACTAAGCCAGCGCATTGAAAGGATGACCTCTGAAGCAGAAAAAAGAGTACAGGTAAAAAGAAAAAAAGCGACATAATGATTATTGACTGTAAAGGCGAGCAACTGATACTAAGTAATGAAAGGGCTATATACTGGCCCGCAAAAAAAATGCTCATCATTAGCGACTTACATATTGGAAAATCTGCCCATTTCAGAAAATCGGGCATACAGGTTCCCGACCTGATAAACCAGACAGACCTGAAAAGATTAACCGCACTTATATCTGAATTTAATCCTGACACACTGATTGTTACAGGCGATATGTTCCACAATAACATTAACAGCGATGCAAACGCATTTATGCACTGGCGACAGCGCTTTACGAACCTTAAAGTTATCCTGATAAAAGGAAATCATGACAAGTTAAAGAATGAAGATTATGAGGCTTTAGGCATAGAGCTACACCAGAAAGAGCTGTTGCTTTGGCCCTTTAGGTTTATACATGATAAACCTGTTGAAGCAGATGAATATTACAACATAACAGGACACATACACCCTGGTGTAATTATTTACGGCAAGGCTAAGCAGCAATTGAAGTTTCCTTGTTTTTATTTTGGAAAGCATTGCGCTATAATGCCTGCGTTTAGTGTTTTCACAGGATTAAAAATAATAGATGCTGAACAGGGTGATTGCTTTTATGCCATCACCCCGGCTAAGGTTGTAGCTATAAAAGCTTAATTAAGTAACTGCTTACCAAGATTGTTCATCCAGGAATCGAACATATCCTGTTCAATTTTGATCACGAGTTCAGCATGTTTCTCCCAGTCGGGTGAAAAGCCTTTAAGCTGGTTTAACATTTCTTCAAGGTGACCCTCTTCTTCCAAAATAATCGATTTAACGGTTACTTTACTACTCGCAGCGGTTAAAACATCCTGATAAACAGGATACAGCTCATCTGCACGTACTTCAATTGCATAGGTTACAAAAAGATAGGCTGCAAACTTTAGCTCGTATCCGCTTAAATTAAAATGCTGTTTCAGGTAACGGCAAACAGCTACATCTAAAGCATTTAAATAAAATTTAGTATCGTTAGGAGCCAACAACTCACTATTTGTATAGGTTTTACAAAGATCACCCTCTAATTTACCAAGCTGCTTTTTTAAATAATAAGCATGGCGATGTTCCTCAGCAGCATGTTTAAGAATAATAAGGTTTACGTTTTCTTTATGCTCAGACGCAGAGATTTTCTTCGCACCTGCATTTTCCATATACGACAAGGTATTTAACCATTTGGCATGCAAAAGGTTATCACTTACTATGTTCTCTAAAATCGTTTTAATGTTCATTACTATTTTTATTAATAAAATATAGCCAGTATCAGACTACCTTTATATATCGTTTAGTGCTTCAATAATAGTTTGGTAAATATAATCCAGATCTTCGTTAGTGATTATATATGGGGCTAAAATGTAAATAATATTACCAAGCGGTCTCATGATAATACCCCTATCCAGAAAATAGTTATACAGCTGATTCCTTAATCCACTTAAATAAGAAGTATCAGTACCTGTCTCCCATTCCAATACAAGTATAGTCCCTGCCTGCCTAACATCTTTAAGTTTAGGATGTCCCTTTATCTGTAAAGCAAATGTTTCGTGCTTAGCTACTACCCTATGAATGTTTTTAAGTGTTTCAGGATTTAACAAAATATCCAGGCTAGCCAGGGATGCCGCACAGGTTACCGGATTTGCGGTAAACGAGTGGCCATGATATAAGGTTTTGAGTTTATCATCGCTCCAGAAAGCATCAAATATTTTTTTGTTACATGTCGTTATCCCCATAGGCATAGTACCGCCCGTAAGCCCCTTAGACAAACAAAAAATATCCGGACGGGTATTTAATGCTTCGCAAGAGAAATACTTACCAGTGCGCCCAAAACCGGTCATAACCTCATCAGCAATAGTCAATATTCCATGTTTCTGACAGGTCTCTATTAACCGGTCCAGGTATTGAGCTTCGTACATTAGCATCCCTCCGGCGCCTAAAACCATGGGTTCAAATATAAAACAGGCTACTTCGTTAGAAAGATAATTAATCTTTGACTTGAGCTGCTCTATATTCTGTTGATTTGGCAGATCTATAAACTCTACATCAAACAACAGTGAAGCAAAAGGATCAGTAAAAATACTGCGGCCACTTACAGACATTGCGCCAAAAGTATCGCCATGGTAGGCTTCTTTAAAAGCAATGATTTTGGTACGTGGCTGTTTGGTGGTATTAACCCAGTATTGCAGGCACATTTTAATAGCTACCTCAACCGCTGTAGATCCGTTATCGCTGTAAAATACCTTTTCCTGCTTGCCCGGTAATAATGGTAGCAAACGCTCTGCAAGCTGTACGGCCGGTTCATGTGTAAAACCCGCGAATATTACATGCTCAAGCGTGGTTAGCTGCTCTGCAACTTTTGCTGCAATATGAGGATGCGAGTGCCCGTGAATGGTAACCCACCAACTGGAAACAGCATCAATATAGCGCTTGCCATTTTCATCAAATAAGTAAACACCCTCTCCCTTTACAATAGGGATATGTGGCGCTGCATCTTTCATCTGTGTGTAAGGATGCCATATTACTTTTTTATCCCTTTCGGCTAAACTCATTGATTTCTTTGTTTAATTAATAGTTCTACTACAGTTTTATCTGTTTTAAAAGTTACATCGTCTGTTTTAAGATCCTGCAGACTAACCCACCTGAATGATTGCAGGGTGTTTTCATCAAAATCGAACACCTCAGTTTTAAAATTCAAAGCTAAGGGATGTAATGCTTTTACTGTGTAATAAATGCTTAAAATCTGACTATCGTTAAAAGAAGACTGCTCGTAGAAGTCTGTAGTGTAAAGGTGGCTGAGCACTTCAATCTCGGCATTGCACTCTTCCATAAACTCGCGTTTAAGTGCGTCTATCAGACCTTCGCCAAGCTCCAGTCCGCCACCCGGAAATTTACTGAATATCCTGCCGCCCGACTGCTCGTCGCTGATCAGCACCTGGTTTTCAGCATTAATTAGTAAGCCGTATACTCTTACATTAAAATAACTCATTGATCAAAGTGTTTTTGATTTTTAGTGGCATTCTCAATTGTCCATTCAATTTCACCTCTAAAGGCTTCTTCCCTTACCGGACAATCCTTCATCTCACAATAATTACAGCAGGCCGGCAAACAGGGATCTGCATGAATAAACAGTTCCGTTTTGCAGTTTCCATTGCCATTTATAAGCTTATCGATACTTGAAATTTCCTGGTGAACACGATTCAGATCGAAATAATAAGGAAGCGTGAAGTGGCAATCTACATGCAGATCGGCGCCATATTGCTGTGCCCTTAGGTTATGAACATCAATCCAGGGTTCCTTACGGTTCTTCTGTAAAATTTCAATAATGTTTTTTACAAGTTCAATATTACTTTCGTCCATCAGTCCACCAACTGATCGCCTGGTAAGCTTGTATCCATTATAAATTATGTACAGGCCAAGCAAAATAGAAATTGCACTATCAAGCCAATAAATTTGGGTAAACTGTATTAAAATTATGCCGACAACCAAACCGGCACTTGTTATAGCATCAGTAAGTAAGTGTTTACCATCGGCTTCGAGGGTAATTGAATTCTCTTTCTTCCCAACATTGATCAGGTAATAACCAATTATTAAGTTTACAATTCCGGTAGCCCCAATAATACCAGCTCCTTCAAAAAGCTGATAAATTGGCTTAGGATAAATTAAATCGTAAGTAGATTTAAAGATGATGATCAGGCCGGCGATGGTAATTAAAGTACCCTCCAGAAAAGCTGAAAAGAATTCTACTTTACCATGGCCATACGGATGATTCTTATCTTTAGGAATGGTGGCCAGATAGATGCTGTAAAATGCAAAACTACTGGCCAGTACATTTACAATACTTTCTAAAGCATCGGTTAAAATTGCGTTAGACTGAGTAATGAAATAGGCTACAAATTTTGCCAGCATAAGGACTATACTGACGCATAGAGAAAGAAGTATCGCTTTTTTTTTAGGCTGCACTATATCGAGATTAGCCACCAAAAATACAGTTTCACTATTGAATTACATTAAAAAGTATTTTTTTTAGTTTATAATTCAGTGAGGTTCATATATTTGTTGTTGCACAAAATTAAATTTGCCCACGCACAAATTATTATGACATTTTTATCCAAAAGAATCAATAACCTATCTGAGTCACAGACTATTAAAATGGCTAAGTTAGGTAGAGAGCTATCCGCAAAAGGAATAGACGTTATTAACCTAAGCTTTGGTGAGCCAGACTTCTTTACACCTGAGTTTGTTAAGGAGGCTGCAAAGACCGCTGTAGATGAGAATTACTCTTACTACACTCCGGTTTCTGGTTACCCTGAACTACGTAAGGCAGTTGCAGAAAAGTTATTGAGAGAAAATGGATTAACCTATGGTTTCGATCAGATTGTAGTTTCTACAGGAGCTAAACAATCACTTGCCAACGCAGTAATGTGTCTTGTTGATCCAGGAGACGAGGTTATCGTTCCAACCCCTTACTGGGTATCTTATTCAGAAATGATTAAACTTGGTGAAGGTGAAACAGTATTCATCAACGCTACAGTTGAAAACAACTTTAAAATTACAGGAGCGCAATTAGAAGCAGCAATTACTCCTAAAACCAAATTGTTCATGTTTTCTTCGCCATGCAATCCAACCGGATCTGTTTACAGCAAAGAAGAATTGGCTGATTTAGTAGCTGTTTTTGAAAAACACCCGAACATCTATATCATCTCTGATGAAATTTATGAGCACATCAACTTTGTTGGTAAACATGCTTCAATTGCTGAATTTGATTCAGTTAAAGACAGAGTAATCCTGATCAATGGTTTCTCTAAATCTTACGCTATGACTGGCTGGAGAGTTGGTTACATGGCTGCGAATAAAGAAATTGCAAATGCTTGCGATAAACTACAAGGCCAAATCACTTCAGGTACTTCTTCTATCGCTCAACGCGCGGCTTTAGCCGCATATCAGGGTGGTTTAGATACGGTAAACGAAATGGTTGGCGAATTCAAAAAACGTAGAGACATCGTTTATGCCCTATTAACAGAAATTCCAGGTGTTAAGGTAAATCTTCCAGACGGAGCTTTTTATTTCTTCCCTGAAATAAAATCTTACTTTGGTAAAACCGATGGTACTCAAACCATCAATAGCGCAGAAGACTTAAGCTTGTTCTTATTAAACGAAGCTCATGTATCTACTGTTACAGGTGAAGCATTCGGAAACAACGATTGTATCAGAATTTCCTATGCTGCAGCTGAAGATAAACTTAGAGATGCAGTTTCAAGAATCAAAGCTGCTTTAGCTAAATTGAGCTAAGTTAGTACTTAGATATTGGTATTTAGTACTTAGACATCAAGCTCAAAATATAACAAAAGGCCTGTTTCGTCATCCGGAACAGGCCTTTTTATTTCTTTATGTTTCTCCCTATTACTCCATCCGTGTTGGACTAGCGAGTTTATGCTGAGGCGCCATATTTAAAAACTGAGTGTTCTGGGAAAAGGCATAGGAAATTTTGTCCTTTTTCAGGGCAAAAGATTCCAGCCTTTGAGTAGTAATACTCAGTTTTTAAGCAAAGAGCGAAGCCATATTATGAGCGAATCGCTTCAACAGGATCCAACCTCGACGCTGCGTAAGCCGGCCAAAAGCCCGATATTGTGCCTATAATAACAGACACACCTATTCCCAGCATAATATTCTTCATAAATAAGATCATCTCAAAACCGGCGGCACTGGCTGCTAAGGTAGCCAAGTAAACCAGGAGCAAGCCTAACAGCCCTCCGAGCAGGCACAGCGCTATTGCTTCAAATAGAAACTGCAGCATAATAAAATAATTTTTAGCGCCCAGCGATTTCTGAATACCGATAATATTGGTGCGTTCTTTTACCGAAACAAACATAATGTTAGCAATACCAAACCCTCCGACAAGAATAGAAAAGCCACCAATAACCCAACCTGCTATATCAACCATTCCGAACATGGTATCTAACTGATTAGATGCGATAGTACTCTTATTCAAAGAGAAATCATCCTCTACACCAGGCCTTAGCCTTCTAATGGAACGCATAGTCCCTTGTATTTCACTTTCAATCTCATCAAGAGCAATGTGTTCAAAACCCCTTACCGTAATTGATGGATCATATCTATCGCTTTCGATATCCATAATACCCTTCGCAAAATTTAAAGGCATTACAATATTTTTATCCTGCGACATACCCAGAATATCTTCTCCTTCTTTCTTAAAAACACCAACTACATTCAATTTACGGCCCATTACTATTATGGATTTACCAATTGCTGGTTCTCCATTAAATAAACCTTCAGCTACAAGAGCACCAATAAGAACAACAGGAGAACCTGCCCTTCCTTCATTCTCAGTAAAATATCGACCTTCCTGAAAATCCAGGGTCCATGTTTTATTGAAATCCTGAGAAGCGGCTCTTACTCCCACACCTTCTACAGAATTACTTCTGTATTTAATGGTTCTCTCATTTGCCCAGATTTCATAAGACAAGCCTTCGGCATGTTCCAGACGATCCCTAAGCAACTCATAATCTCTCAGCGACGGCACAGGTCTGTTCATATATTTCCACCACGGATAATCTCCAAAACCACCCCATGGCCATTTCTGAACAAATATTGTTTTAGAACCCAGTTTATCTATACTTGCCTGCAGTTTACTTCTAAAAGTATCAGCAGCAGAAAACACGAATATGATTGCAAAAATACCAATGGTGATCCCTAATAAGGAAAGCATGGTGCGAAGCTTATTTTGGCGGAGAGCATCAAATGCAAATCGAAAACTTTCGCCTATTAGTTTGAGAATGATCATAATTAATGTTTAGACCAAAACTAACCAAAAAGGT
>Ga0157371_10000816_pt1 | contig 35800 bp, 32 predicted proteins | sample C45metaG_FD_113462 | JGI IMG/M metagenome (GOLD analysis project Ga0157371, IMG submission 113462) | Corn rhizosphere microbial communities from Kellogg Biological Station, Michigan, USA - C4-5 metaG | ecosystem: Host-associated > Plants > Roots > Rhizosphere > Soil | place: USA: Michigan... | reverse complement strand
GCCGCTGGTCTCCATCGACTTCAACCACAACCGCCTGTCGTCGATCTTCGACGCCAACCACACCAAGGTGAGCGGCAAGCTGGTGAAGATCATGGCCTGGTACGACAACGAATGGGGCTTCTCCAACCGGATGCTCGATACCTGCAAGGCGCTGGTCAACGCACCGGCCTGAGGTCTTCAGGAATCGGTTGAATAAAAGCGCCTTCGGGCGCTTTTTTCATGTTGGCGAGATGGTTGGGCGTCCCTGCGCTCAGCGCCTACCGACGAAAAGCCGTAGCGTGGAAAAGGCGCAGCCTTTGTCATACGGGCATCCAGCGCGAAGGGCGCCCTCACCCCAACCCTCTCCCAGAAGGAGAGGGGGTTATCCGAGCGAGCGTTCATCTCCCGGCACCGGCGGACCGCCGTGGCCGTGCTAGAGATGCAGGTTGGGCTGAGCGCAGCGAAGCCCAACAGGCCTGGCTCAAGGCTCGTCTTCCTCGTCCACCGCCTGGGCGAGGGTTCATCTCCCGGCACCAGCGGACCGCCGTGGCCGTGCTAGAGATGTAGGTTGGGCTGAGCGCAGCGAAGCCCAACAGGCCTGGCTCAAGGCTCGTCTTCCTCGTCCACCGCCTGGCGCAGGTCGTCGAAATCGGTCTTGAGACCGGTTTCCATGGCGTCCAGTTCGGTGAGCAGGGTGCGGAAGCTGGTGCGCTCGGGGATCACCAGAGTGCCCTCTTCTTCCTCCGCGTCCCCTACCTCCAGCGCCGCCAGGCTCAGTTCGGGATCCTCCAGCACCGACGCCGGCTCGGGCTCCAGCTGGCGCACCTCGGCCAGGGGCGGTAGTTGGTCGAGGCTGCGCAGGTCGAAGTAGTCGAGGAAGGTCTTGGTGGTGGCGAACATGGCCGGGCGCCCGGGTACGTCGCGATAGCCGACCACGCGGATCCAGTCGCGCTCCAGCAGCGTCTTGACGATCTGGCTGTTGACCGCCACGCCGCGCACCTCCTCGATCTCGCCACGGGTGATGGGCTGGCGATAGGCGATCAGCGCCAGGGTCTCCAGCATGGCGCGGGAATAGCGCGGCGGGCGCTCTTCCCAGAGGCGTCCGACCCAGGGGGCGTACTTCTCGCGCACCTGCAGGCGGTAACCGGAGGCCACTTCCTTGAGTTCGAAGCCTCGCTTGCGGCAGGAGCCGCCGAGCACGGCGAGGCCGGCACGCAGGTGAGCGGGTTCGGGACGTTCGTACTCGTCGAAGAGTTCGGCCAGGCGCTCCAGGGTCAGGGGTCGGCCGGCAGCGAGCAGGATGGCTTCCAGCAGCGGGGCCAGTTGCTTGGGATCGGTGTAGTTCATGGGCGGCGATGATAAGGCCGGGCGCGGATCACGCCAAATCCAAGCTGCCGCAGGATGGCCAGATCCGTGGGGTCTTTGGCCTTGTCGCCAGGTCGGATCCCCAGGCATGCTCGGTGAATCGCTCTGGAGAGCCACCCCATGCCGCTGATCGCCGCCCTACTCTATCCCAACGTCATGAGCCTGGACGTCACCGGTCCGCTGCAGGTGTTCGCCTCGGCCAACCTGGAACGGGAACGCCAGGGCTTGCCCCCCCACTATCAGTTGCGCCTGCTGGGCGCCGCCGAAGGCCTGGTCAGGACCTCGGCAGGTATCGGCATCCAGGCCGAACAGGGCTGGTACGACCTCGATGTAAGCGAAGTGGACACCTTGCTGATCCCAGGCGGGCTGGGCATCGAGGCGCTACGGCTGGATGCCGGCCTCTTGGCCTGGCTGCGCGACCTGGAACCCCGGGTGCGGCGCCTCGGCTCGGTCTGTTCCGGAGCCCTGCTGCTGGCCAGCGCCGGCCTGCTGGACGGTCGCCGTGCCACCACCCACTGGGCCTATGTCGACGACCTCGCGGCCTTTCCGGCAATCGCGGTAGAGGGCGACCGCCTGCATACCTATGATCCCCTGGGGCGCGACGGCGATCCCCATGTCTTCACCTCTGCCGGGGTCACCGCTGGCATCGACCTGGCCCTGGCGCTGGTGGAGGCCGACCTGGGGCGCCCCCTGGCCCTGGCAGTGGCACGCCGCCTGGTGATGTTCCTGCGGCGCCCCGGTGGCCAGGCGCAGTTCAGCGCCTGCCTGGCGCCCGATCCGGGGCGGACACCGCGACTGGCCGCCCTGCTCGATTGGATCCCCGGCCACCTGGGTGAAGACCTGGGCCTGGAGCGCCTGGCCGAGCGTGCCCATATGGCGCCGCGTACCCTGTCGCGACTGTTCAGCCGCGAGGTGGGCATGGGCCCGGGTCGCTATGTCGAACAGGTCCGCCTGGAGACGGCGCGGGTGCTGCTGCAGGACGGCCAGGCTTCCATCGCCACCGTCTCGCGCCTGTGCGGCTTCGGCCATCCGGAAAATCTCCGGCGCACCTTTCACAAACACCTGGCGGTCAGCCCCCAGGACTATGCCGCGCGCTTCGGCGCCTGATCAGGGAGAGACAGCCATGCTGGAAATGCGGACCTCGTGTGAACACTGCGCCAAGCCGCTGCCGATGGAGAGCCAGGCGGCGATGATCTGCTCCTATGAATGCACCTTTTGCACGGCGTGCGCTGCAGGAGCGCTGCAGGGGCATTGTCCGAACTGTCGTGGGGAACTGCTCAGGCGGCCACGGCGGATGCCAAAGGACAGGGTGGATTGAATCGCCGCCATGACGGCCCGCCGTCGCCGCATGACTCCCATGGGCCGCGATTCCCATGCATCCGAATCCTCACGCCTTCAGCGCAGCAAACCCGCCTCCGCCCGGATCGTTTTTGGTGTGGGTTCGCCCAACCGATCCAGCCCGGCGATCTCCAGGCCGCGACTGAGGGCATCCAAAGGCAGGTGGTTGGATTGGCTACCGAAGGGATCGGCGATCTGGTCGCCCAGGGCATCCAGGCCGAAGAAGGTGTAGGCCCGCCGCGGGGCCAGCCGTTGGCGCCGTTAGGGATTCTGGAGACGGGTGATCACGATGAGGGTCTGGCGTCGACGCCTTGTGGCCCTGGCAGCGCCTAACGCCTCAAGGTCCGAACAGCACGCCAACCAAGGCCCCGCCGGCCAGCAGCCACAGTGGATGCCAGCGGGTGAACAGCGAACCCAGGGCGCCGGCCGCCAGGATCAGTATCCACAGCGGCGCGGTGGCTACGCTGCTGCCCACCAGCCAGGCGCTGGCCGCTACCAGGCCGACGGTGACCGGTACCAGCCCGGCCTGCAGATGACGGCGCCAGGGGCGATCGGCGAAGCGTTGCCAGAGGTGCAGCACGCCCAGGGTCAGCAGCGAGGACGGCACGAACTTGGCCAGGGAGGTCACCAGCAGGCCCGGCCAGCCGGCCACATGCCAGCCAATCAGCGGCACGATCATCAGATTGGGACCGGGTGCGGCCTGGGCCAGGGCGAACAGGGCCGCGAAGTCGGCGGCGCTCATCCAGCCGTGCACCGTCACCACCTGGCGTTGCATCTCCGGCAGCACCGAGTTGCCACCGCCGAAGGCCAGCAACGACAGCTGGGTGAAGATGAGCGCCAGGGCCAGCAGGGTCGGACTCATAGGCCCCGCCGATAGCTGAGCAGTACGCTGATCGGCGTGAGCACCAGCATGGTCCAGAGCAGCGGCAGCTTGAGCAGCGCCAGGGCAAGGAAAGCCAGGCAGGCGATGCCCAGGGCCAGCCAGCGACCGCGCAGGGGCTGGACGAGCTTGACCGCCATGGCCACCAGCAGGCCTGCCGCCGCGGCGGCGAGGCCGGCGAAGGCGCGGCCCACCAGCGGATCGTCATGGTAGCGGTCATAGAGCACGCCGAGGCCGACCACCACCAGCGTCGGGCCCACCAGCAACCCGGCCGCAGCGGCCAGGGCGCCGCTCCAGCCGGCGAATCTCATGCCCACGGCCACCGAAAGGTTGATGATGTTGCCACCCGGCAGGAACTGGCAGAGGCCGAGCAATTCGGTGAATTCCTCCGCCGACAGCCAACGCCGCTTCTCCACCAGGTAGCGCCGCGCCAGGGGCAGCACCCCGCCGAAGGCGGTGATGCCCAGGCCAAAGAAGCCCAGGAAAAGATCGCGGCGCCGTGGTCGGTTCGAGGTACTGGAGTTAGCCATAGGCAGGTATTCGTCAGAGCCAGAGCGACAACAATAGCGTACCTGCGAGGCCGGTGAGGGAAACCAGCGTCTGCAGCACCGACCAGACCCACAGGGTCTGCTTGAGCTCCAGGCCGAAGTACTCGCGCACCATCCAGAAGCTAGCATCGTTGACGTGGCAGAAGAACACCGAGCCGGCACCGATGGCCAGCGCGATCAACGAGGCCTGGGGACCGGCGAGCCCTGCGACCACCGACGCCAGGATGCCGGCCGTGGTGATGGTCGCCACCGTCGCCGAGCCGGTCGCCTGGCGCAGGGCCACGGCGATCAGCCAGGCCAGCAGGATGTAGGGCAGATGGGCGCCTTCCGCCACCTTGGCCACGGTGTGGCTGACGCCAGCGTCGAGCAGGGGCTGCTTGAGGCCGCCACCGGCCCCTATGGTGAGCAGCAGCGCGGCGATGGGCGCCAGGCTCTTGCGCAGCACGCCACCGACGCGCTCGCGCGGCATGCCGCTGCCCCAACCGAGCAGCACGGTGGCTGCCAGCACGGCGAGCCCCAGGGCGACCAGGGGTTCGCCGAGAAATCTCAGGCCCTCCGCCAGGCCGCCATGGGGGTCGAGGGCGACCTTGGCGAAGGTGCTGCCCAGCATCAGCAGCACCGGCAACAGGATCACCAGCAGTGACAGGCCGAAACCCGGCTGGCGCATCCTGGTCACGGGCGCTGAACAATTCGCCCAACGCTGCCGGCGGCTGGATCGTCATGCGCCGCGACAGCCAGCCGCCATACAGCGGGCCGGCCAGGATCACCGCCGGGATGGCGATTACCAGCCCCAGCAGCATGGTCAGGCCGAGGTCCGCATGCAGCGCCCCGACCGCGATCAAAGGACCGGGGTGGGGCGGCAGCAGCGCATGCAGGGTCGTCATGCCGGCCAGGGCTGGAATGGCGATGCGCAACAGCGGCTGGCCCGAGCGCTGCGCCATGACGAAGATGATGGGCACCATCAGCACCAGGCCGACTTCGAAGAACAACGGCAGACCGATCACCATGGCCACCAGGGCCATCACCCACGGCAGGCTGCGTCCCTTGCCCAGCCCCAGCAGGGTACTGGCGATGCGGTCAGCGGCACCGGATTCGGCCATCAGCGCCCCCAGCATGGAGCCCAGGGCGATGATGATGCCCGCCTCGCCGAGGATGCTGCCGGCGCCCTTGCTGAAGGCCTTGGCCACGGCTTCAGCCGGTAGCCCAGCGCCCAGCCCGGCGATGAAGGTGCCGATGAGAATCGACAGGAACGGCGGCAAGCGGGTGACGCCGATGAGCAGGACGATGGCCAGGATGGCGGCCAGGCAGCAAAAGATCAGCCGGGTGTCATGGGCGACCCAGGCGAGCGCAGCGGGATCCACAGGGAGGTCCTTGTAACTTATTATTTCAGAATTCCCTTAATCGAAGCGCCACGAAAGGTAAGACTCAAATCGAAATACCCAGGCACCAAAGCCTTTTGCTTATTGCACTTAGCTCGCGAACCTCAGCCGTTTCACACGATCCAAACTGCGGTCGGTCGTGACCGAATCCCTTACCCTTGGCTTGCAGGCGGTTGGCATGAACGAAACCTCTACCCTTTGGCAGCAGACCCTCGCCCAATTCCGCGACGGTACCGGCTCCATCCTGCCCACCCCTGGCAGCGGCGCTGCGGCTACCGTGGCGGCTTGCCTGGGTGTCGCGCTGATCCTCAAGGGCCTCAAGCTCAGCCAGCAGCGGCAACCGGTCACCCGGCACGCCGAGTTGATCGCCTTGGGCGAGCGCCTGCAGGAAGCCCTGAGCACCTGCGCCGATGCCGATGTGCAGGCCTTCGCCAACTACCTGGAAGCCGATCGCCAGGCCAGTGGCGCCACCGTGGAAGGCGAACGCCGCCAGCAGGCGCTCAACCTGGCCGCCGCCAACGCCGTGCAGATCCCCATCGCCACCGCCCAGCTCTGCCTGGAAGCCCTGGACCTGGCCGTCACCGCCACGCCGCTCACCGTCGAACCCCTGCGCAGCGACACCCTGGCCGGTGGCCGTCTGGTGCATGGCGCCCTGGGCGCGGTGCTCACCACCGTCGATGCCGACCGCAACGGCCTGAAATCCGGCGACGCCCGGGAAGCCGCGCGGCAGATGCGCGACAAGCTCAGGCAGCAGGCCGACCAGCGTCTCGCTCAACTGAGCGCCACGCCCGTCCCGCCGGCCATGGGCTGACGGCCGGTGCTCGCTCGCCTGGGCTGGGTCCTGCGTGGATTCCAGCGACGCCTGTGGTTTCGCGCCACCCTGTTTTCGGTCGCCGGGGTGGTGACCGCGCTCCTCGCCCTGCTCCTGCGCGACCATATCCCGGCCAGCCTGCCGGCCAAGGTCGGCGCCGATGCCGTCGACAAGATCCTCACCATCATCGCCAGCAGCATGCTGGCGGTGACCACCTTTTCCCTCAGCACCATGGTGACGGCCTACAACGCCGCCGCCAGCAGCGTGACGCCACGCGCCTATCCGCTGCTGCTGGAAGACAGCACCACCCAGAATGCCCTGGCCACCTTTCTCGGCTCCTTCCTGTTCAGCCTGGTCGGCATCATCGCCCTGAGCACCGGGCTGTATGGCGACAACGGCCGTGTGGTGCTCTTCGCCGTCACCCTGGTGGTGATCCTGCTGATCGTCTTCACCCTGCTACGCTGGATCGACCATCTCTCGCGACTGGGTCAGCTGGATGCCACCAGCGACAGCATCGAAGACGCGGCTATGCACAGCCTGCAGCGTTGGCTGGACCACCCGTACCTAGGCGGGGTGGCGGCGCCCATCGATGAACCGGCCAGTGGCCGCCCGGTATTCGCCGACCGCACCGGCTATCTGCAACGGGTGGACATGCCCCTGCTGGCCGACCTCTGCGGCAATCAGGGTCGCCTGCGCCTGGCCGCCCTGCCCGGCGCCTTTCTCGATCCAGCGCAACCGCTGCTCTGGGTCGAAGGCCTGCCGCCGGAACAGGACGAGCGTCTGCGCGCCGCCTTCACCCTGGATGCACGCCGCCTGCACGACCAGGATCCGCGTTTCGGCCTGACGGTGCTGGGCGAGATCGCCACCGGCGCGCTGGTGCCCTCGCGCAGCGACTCGGGCACCGCCATCGCCATCCTCGGCCGGGCCCAGCGCCTGCTGACCGAGCTCACCAAGAGACGCGAGCCGGTCGAGCCCCGCTATCCGCGGATCAAGGTGCCGGAGCTGTCGCTGGACGATCTGTTCGACGACTTCTTCCTGCCGGTGGGCCGCGACGCGGCGCCGTTGGTGGAAGTGGGCATGCGCTTGCAGAAAGCCCTGGCGCGCCTGGCGGTACAGGGCGATGCGCGGATAAAGCGCGAGTGCCTGCGACATTCCCGCCTGGCACTGGCCCGTGCCGAAGCCACCCTCGGCCAGGCCGAAGACCGCGTCATCCTCCAGCAGCTCGCCGCCGACGTCGAACGCCTCTGCGCCTCGCGCTAGCGTGACCAGGCGGGATCGGTGGTGAAGGCGATGGTCAGCCAGCGGTCCGGGCCCTCGCCGCCGATGGCCTCGCCGATCTGGTCACGGATCGCGTCCCATTCGTCCAGGGTCTTGGCCGGCCAACCGACCGGCACGATGAAGTACAGCTCGATCTGCCGCGCCCGTCCGACCTTGGCCACATAGGCGCGATAGTCGAGAAACCCGAAGCGCGCGACCATGCCGCGGGCCACCTCGTCGACCTGCTGCTTGAGTTGTGGCGGGGTCACCATGAGGATTTCGGCGAAGGCCTGCCAGACGGTCTTGAGCGGCACCGGAATGATCAGCACGCAGATGATCGCCAGCACCAGGGGGTCGATGTAGGGCGTGATCCAGGCATAGGCGGTGCTCTGGGCCAGGGCACCGACCAGGAAGGCCAGTACGAGGGCGGCGGAAATGCTGCCCGACATGATCCAGCTCTTGATGTCGAGCTTGAGGAAATCGGACTGGATGCGTCGGTTCAGGCGCAGCTCCACGGCCGCCATGCCATAACAGACCAGGGCCGCCACCAGCGCATAGAGCAGCGCCACGCCGAACTCCAGGGCCTTGCCCCCACTCATCAGGCTGATGATGGAGTTGACCAGGGCATAGCAGGCGACGATGCACAGCACGCTGCCGTTCAGGGCGAGCACCATGGGCTCCAGGTGCCAGAAACCCATGTTGAAACGTTCGGCGAGCTTGCGGTCACCCTCCAGTTCCAGCCCATGCCGGTGGATCAGCATGGCCACCAGCAGGGCCATGCCACTCATGAGCGCATCGATCAGCGAATAGAAGCCGTCGAAGACGATGGCATAGGAACCGGAATGCACGCCAAAGGCGATGCCCACCATCGCGACGAGCACCGTGGCGAAGATGGAGCCGCGTAGGACCGTGCGCTCGTTGTACAGGCGTTGCAGCATGATCGACTCCGACATGTGGATCGCCGCTGGCAGCAGCGAAATCCTGGCAATCTCGGCCATCATAGAGGTCGGGGAACCGCTCTGCATGGGCGACCTGGCAAGGCCTCCATGCGCGGACGCAAGCAAAAGCCGGCGGGCTTCGGGTGTACACTGCGGCGGTGCTTTTTTTCTCGGGACCCTTGGCAGCAGCCGCTCCCGTACCGTGGAATTTTCAACGGCGACCCACCATGATCGAAGTTACCGAACGCTCCATCGCCGAGTTGCGTCTCGCACTCGAATCCGGCCAGACCACTGCGGTGCAACTGGTCAAGGCCTATCTGACCCGCATCGATGCCTACGACCCACCCAGCAGTGCCACGGCGCTCAATGCCGTGGTGGTGCGCAATCCCGATGCCCTGGCCGAAGCCGCGGAGTCCGATCGCCGCCGCGCCCGGGGCGCCACCCTGGGGCCGCTGGACGGCATCCCCTACACCGCCAAGGACAGCTACCTGGTCAAGGGGCTTACCGCCGCCTCCGGCAGTCCGGCGTTCAAGGACCTGGTCGCCCAGCGTGACGCCTTCACCATCGAGCGCCTGCGCGCCGCCGGCGCCATCTGCCTGGGCAAGACCAACATGCCGCCCATGGCCAATGGCGGCATGCAGCGCGGCGTCTACGGGCGCGCCGAAAGCCCCTACAACGCCGGGTACCTCACCGCGCCCTTCGCCTCCGGCTCCTCCAATGGCGCCGGCACCGCTACCGCGGCCAGCTTCGCCGCCTTCGGCCTGGCCGAGGAAACCTGGTCCAGCGGGCGCGGGCCGGCCTCCAACAATGGCCTCTGCGCCTATACCCCTTCGCGCGGGATCATCTCGGTGCGCGGCAACTGGCCGCTGACGCCCACCATGGACGTGGTGGTGCCCTATGCCCGCACCATGGCCGATCTCCTGGAAGTGCTCGACGTGGTGGTGGCGGACGATCCCGACACCTCCGGCGACCTCTGGCGCCTGCAGCCCTGGGTGCCGCTGCCCAAGGCATCGGAGGTCAGGCCGGCCCGCTATGGCGACCTCGCCGTCGCTGCCAGCGCCCTGGCCGGCAAGCGCCTCGGCGTACCGCGCATGTTCATCAACAAAGACCCGGACGCCGGCACCAGCGAGCATCCTGGCATCGGGGGCCCCACCGGGCAGCGCATCCACACCCGGGCCTCGGTCATCGAACTCTGGGAACAGGCGCGCGCCGCCCTGGAAGCGGCCGGTGCCACGGTGATCGAGGTGGACTTCCCGCTGGTCTCCAATTGCGAAGGCGACCGCCCTGGCGCGCCCACGGTGTTCAACCGCGGCATCGTTTCCAAGGCGTTTCTCCACGACGAACTCTGGGACCTGTCCGCCTGGGGCTTCGACACCTTCCTGCGCGACAACAACGATCCCCGGCTCAACCGCCTGGTGGACGTCGAAGGCGAGCTGATCTTCCCGCACGAACCCGGCACCCTGCCCAACCGTGAAGGCGACCTGGCCGCGGGCATGGCCGAATACGTGCGCATGGCCGAGCGCGGGCTCAAGGCCTGGGACGAGATCGCTACCCTCCCCGACGGCCTGCGCGGCCTGGAACAGACCCGCAAGCTGGACCTGGAAGACTGGCTGCAAGCCCAGGGCCTGGACGCCGTGCTCTTCCCCACCGTGGCCGATGTGGCCCCGGCGGATGCCGAGATCAATCCCGCCTCGGCCGACATCGCCTGGAGCAACGGCGTCTGGGTCGCCAACGGCAACCTCGCCATCCGCCACCTGGGCGTACCGACCGTCACCGTGCCCATGGGCGTGATGGCCGACATCGGCATGCCGGTAGGCCTGACCTTCGCCGGTCGGGCCTACGACGACGCCAACCTGCTCCGCCTGGCCGCTGCCTACGAGGCGACCGGTTCCAAGCGCCAGGTACCGCCGCGGACGCCGCCGCTGGGCGCTCATTGAAGAGGTAAACGGCGGTCATCGGCGGGATGAACGCGGCGCCCATGGTCACCCGCGTTCAACGATTGGCCGACCGTGCCCAGGAAAAATCGATCTTCACATCCTTGAGCTGCGGGAAGGTCTGCAGCATCTTCGGCCGGATGATGGACTCGATGTCCGCTTGGTCCCGGGCGCCGTAGACCACGCCACCGCCATAGATCGGCCGCCGATCGGCGCTGAGGCGGAAGTAGTCGAGCAGGTAGTTGCAGTCTTCCACGCAATAGTCCTGGGGCAACAGGCTGCGTGCCAGCTCCTCCGACAGCGGCTCGGTAGTGAGCACCTGGCTGCCGCAGGGCATGGACTTGGCCGCCAGTTCCGGCACCAGGCCACCCAGGTAGGCGTTGCCGGCGACCACGACGAAGCGCGCCTTCACCTGGCCATTGGCCGTATGCACCACGGGCTGCGCCCCGCGCTCGATGCGGATCGCCGCGCTCTGCTCGTGGATCTTGCCGCCAAGCGCGGCGACCGCCTCCGCTTCGCCCAGGGCCAGGTTGAGCACCCCTGAGTTCCAGGCTGTTCTCGCGAGTGCCGACCGCTCTCCTAACCGTGGACCCCGTCTGACCGCTTAGCCGTCGCTGCAATGCCTTTCGCCTTGCAGCGAGGATGTAAAGATTCATAAATAAAAAATTTTATTGACTAAAAAATTTAACGGGTTTAATTATTTCCCGTACCTGCTCGGTGCAGGGCTATCTCTTCAGGAAGAGCCAGATGAACTCTATTCTCGACCGCTCCCTGGTTTCCCGATCACAGGAAGTCAGCGAGATGTACGACCAACCAGAACAAGCTCCCGTACTGATGCAGGGATTTCCTGCCGCGCCGCCCCAGCGGGTGACCTGGGCCAACTGGATGTCGCCCCCCTTCAACCGCTGGGGCTTCCGCAACCTGGCGCGGCTGCGCCCCACCATCGAGGTCGCCGCCGGGTCGCAGCCCAGCTCGGTGCTGGCACCGGCCCCGGTGGCGCTCGAGGAGCTGAGTTTCGAGAGCGTATGCGAACGTACCGTCACAGTGCTCGACCACCTGCGCGCCAGCAAGACCGACGGCTTCCTGGTGCTGCACAAGGGACGCGTGGCCTACGAGCGCTACTTCAACGGTCAGGCCACCGGCGACCGCCACATCATGTTCTCGGTGACCAAGTCGCTGATCGGCCTACTCGGGGAACGACTGGTCCACCAGGGCGTGCTCGATCCCCAGGCGCAGACCCAGGATTACGTACCGGAATTGGTCGGTAGCGCCTTCGGTGACGCCACCGTGCGCCAACTGTTCGACATGGCCGTCGGCGTTCACTACAGCGAGGTCTACGACGATCCCACCTCGGAAAGCTCCCAGTACGGCTATGCCTGCGGCTTCAAGCCAACACCCGCCGAATACGCCCAGTACGAATCGCTGTATCAGTACCTGCCTTCGCTACGCAAACGCTGCGCACACGGTGGGCTGTTCCACTACGTGACGGCCACCACCGAGGTGCTGGCCTGGGTCATGGAGCGTGCCAGCGGCGTGCCCTGCGCCGAGCAGTTGCAAGCGGTATGGCAGCAACTGGGCTGCGAGCGCGACGGCCACTTCATGGCCGACCCCTGGGGCCGTAGCGTCGCCGGCGCCGGCTTCAACGCCACGCTGCGCGACATGGGTCGTTTCGGCCTGATGCTCGGCAACGGCGGTCGGGTCGAGGGTCGCCAGGTCATCGAAGAGCCCGTGATCGAAGCGATCGCAGCCGGCTCGGACCCGGCCATCTATGGCGCCTGCAAGGACTTCGCCGAGTGGGCGCCAGGCGCCTCTTATCGCAGCCAGTGGTACGTCTTCAACGATCTTAGCCCAGCCATCATGGCCAGCGGCATCCATGGCCAGTACCTGTTCGTCGACCGTGCCGCCGACGTGGTGATCGTCAAGCAGTCGTCGCTGCCCGACGCCGTCACCGAGCTGGATATCGACACCGTGCGCATGCTCAGGGCCATCACCGCCTATCTCCGCGGCTGATTCGACCACTACAAGATCCAAGCGCGCTGGTTCGCCAGCGCCTCTGCCTGCGGTGTCAGGCCTTCGATAGCCCCCCTTGGCTAGCGCTTTCTGCCCTGTAATAAAAAAATCAAACAGGAGCTCCCTTATGTTCACGTCAACGCACGTTTCCCGCGTACTGCTTGCCTTCGACCTGCCGCCGTCCTGTCAACCGGCGGGGTATCCGTTCGAGCGCAAGAAACCCCACGTCGAGACCCTCCGGGCGATTGGCGGCGGTCAGCCGTAACGCGCAAGGGTGATCCAGACCGCCGATCAGGTCGCCCTTCACGGCCACCGACACGCCTGATCGACACCCCTCATCGCACTTCATGACATTTCACGGGAGCGGTAGGCCACCACGTGGCCGCGCCGGCGGGTAACCAACCATGACCATCAGCAAGCAAATCCTCATACGTGCCGCCTGCATCTTCATTGCCTCGGCCTCGATCCTCGTCATCGGCGTGCAACCGATCTTCATCGGGTTGCTGACCGAGCGACTGAGCCTGACCCTGGCCCAGCAGAGCTGGACCATGTCCGCTGAAATGTGCGGCTCCGTGCTCGGTACGCTGTTGTACCTGCCGATGATCCGCTTTCTCGGCCCACGGGCCATCGCCCTGAGCACGGCCCTGTTACTGTTGTTCGCCAACGCCGCGACGGCCGAGGTCACCCAGCTCGACACGCTGCTAGTGCTGCGTGGCCTCGCCGGCCTCTCGGCGGGCGTGCTCTATTCCTACGCCATCTACTGGCTGGGCCGCATGCGTGGGCAAGATCGTTCCTTCGGCATCCTGATGTTCGCGCAGAACGCGCTGTTCTCGACCAGTGCGGTGACGCTGCCGGTGATCGCCGCCTGGCAGGGGTTTTCGGGAGCGATCTATTACCTAGTCGTCTGGTTCGTCTTCGTCTGCCTGGCGTGCTTCTGTCTGCCGCTCAAGCAGAGCGAGGATGAGCGAGACGCCGCCACCGAGCCCCTGTCGTCCGGGCTGCCCCTGATCGGCGTTTGCTCGCTGCTCGGCATGCTGTTCCTGCAACTCTCGATCTACTCGTTGTGGGGCTTCGTCGAAGGCATCGCCAGCGACGCTGGCGTGGCGCCGGTGGATATCGGCTGGGCGATCAGCCTGGGGCTGCTCGGCGGCCTGCCCGGTGCAGCCCTGCCCAGCGTGGCCGGCCGGCGCCTGGGCCGCGCACGGATGATCCTCGTCGGTTCGTTGAGCGTGCTCGGCGCCATCTACCTGCTGGCCACCCGCATCCACACGGCCATGGACCTGACGATCGCGATATTCCTGATGAACTTCGGCTGGAACCTGGCGTTGTCCTACTACATGTCCTCGGTGGTGACGAACGACCCGACCGGCCGCCTGACCAAGCTGATCGGCGTGGTGCAGGTCGCGTCGGCCGCCGCGGCGCCGACCTTGCTGAGCCTATTCATCGAAGGTAACGACCGGCATAGCCTCTTCGTGCTGTCCTCGGGTGCCATCCTGATCGGCTGCGTACTGTTGCTGGGCACGCTGGTACTTGATCGTCGCCAGCGGCTTGGCAAGCCCTTGGATCATCCGGTCTGAACACCGATCTGAATGGGCCGGGCGACCAGGGGGCCGCTTAGAGCCTGTTCATAATCTCGCGAGCTAGAGCCAAACAAGGCGAAAATAGCTGAGGAAGCGGAGTTTACGCGTGGTAAATGAGCATTCCGAAGCCCTTTTCAACGCTGTTTGGCCGACGCGCAGCAGATTCTGAACAGGCTCTTACAGGCGCCCTCGCCGTCTGGCCCAAGCGGGCGCGCAGCCGTGTCACTGGCGAGCCACTGCCGCCGCCAATGACGCCTTTCCCACACCCTGGTCAGCGTAGAAAAAGCCCTCTCCGTCGAAAGGTGCTTCCTCTGGCAGCCCAGGCTCATCCTGAACTCGCCAGTCGTCTGCGGAATCCTGGGAGAATCGTCCTGCTCTTCACCCATTGCCCGGGTAGCTTTTTTACCTATACTTGTATATACATGATTCATCATTCCTCTACCCGCTCGCAGGACCCGCCATGACCGACGCCACCCGCCATCGCTCCGTGACCATCCGCGCTCCCCGAGGCACCCAGCTCAATACCCGCAGCTGGTTCACCGAGGCGCCGCTGCGCATGCTGATGAACAACCTGGATCCCGAGGTCGCGGAAAATCCCGAGGAGCTGGTTGTCTATGGCGGTATTGGCCGGGCGGCACGCAACTGGGAGTGCTACGACGCCATCGTCGCCAGCCTCAAGACGCTGGGCGATGACGAGACGCTGCTGGTGCAATCGGGCAAGCCGGTCGGGGTGTTCAAGACCCACAGCAACGCGCCACGGGTGCTGATCGCCAACTCCAATCTGGTCCCGCACTGGGCGAGCTGGGAGCATTTCAACGAACTCGACGCCAAGGGCCTGGCCATGTACGGCCAGATGACCGCGGGCAGCTGGATCTATATCGGCAGCCAGGGCATCGTCCAGGGCACCTACGAGACCTTCGTCGAGGCCGGGCGCCAGCACTACGCGGGCAACCTCAAGGGTCGCTGGGTGCTGACCGCCGGCCTGGGCGGCATGGGCGGCGCCCAGCCGCTGGCCGCGACCCTGGCCGGCGCCTGTTCGCTGAACATCGAGTGCCAGCAGAGCCGCATCGATTTCCGCCTCAAGACCCGCTACGTCGACGAGCAGGCCAGCGACCTGGACGACGCCCTGGCGCGCATCGCCCGGCATACCGCCGCCGGTGCCGCGGTCTCCGTCGCCCTGCTGGGTAACGCCGCCGAGATCCTGCCTGAACTGGTCAGGCGTGGCGTGCGCCCGGACCTGGTCACCGACCAGACCAGCGCCCACGACCCGCTCAATGGCTATCTGCCGGCCGGTTGGACCTGGGAAAACTATCGCGCGCGCGCCCTCACCGAGCCGGCGGCGGTGGTCAAGGCGGCCAAGGCCTCCATGGCCCTGCACGTGCGCGCCATGCTCGATTTCCAGCGCCAGGGCGTGCCCACCTTCGACTACGGCAACAACATCCGCCAGATGGCCAAGGAAGAAGGCGTAAGCGACGCCTTCGCCTTCCCCGGCTTCGTCCCGGCCTATATCCGCCCACTGTTCTGCCGTGGCATCGGGCCGTTCCGCTGGGCGGCGCTGTCCGGTGAAGCCGAGGACATCTATCGCACCGATGCCAAGGTCAAGGAACTCATTCCCGATGACGCCCACCTGCACAACTGGCTGGACATGGCCCGCGAGCGCATCGCCTTCCAGGGGCTGCCGGCGCGCATCTGCTGGGTCGGCCTGGGCCAGCGGGCCAAGCTGGGGCTGGCCTTCAACGAGATGGTCCGCAGCGGCGAACTCAAGGCGCCCATCGTCATCGGCCGCGACCACCTGGACTCCGGCTCGGTGGCCAGCCCCAACCGCGAGACCGAGGCGATGCGCGATGGCTCCGACGCCGTCTCCGACTGGCCGCTGCTCAACGCCCTGCTGAACACCGCCAGCGGCGCCACCTGGGTGTCCCTGCATCATGGTGGCGGCGTGGGCATGGGCTTCTCGCAGCACTCGGGCATGGTCATCGTCTGCGATGGCTCCGATGAGGCGGCCGAACGCATCGCCCGGGTGCTGACCAACGACCCGGCCACCGGGGTGATGCGCCACGCTGATGCGGGCTACGAGATCGCCATCGAGTGCGCCCGCGAGCAGGGCTTGAAGCTGCCGATGATCACCACGCATCAGGCATGAGTAAGGGGCGCGGTGGCGGCCCTGCTGCCGCCACCGGCGCGTTTCCGGGTCCCGGCCTCCCCGGCTGTCCGCGACGGGCACTGGCGGAGGCCCGTCATCTCGCAGGTCCTGTATGTCCGACTCCGCTTCCTCGCCGTCGCTGATCGAACGGCGCTCCATCGACTACATTCCGCCCCACGAACGCCATGGCCGGCTGTACAGCCAGTTCACCCTCTGGCTGGGGGCCAATCTACAGATCACTGCCATCGTCACCGGCGCCCTCGCCGTGGTGCTGGGCGGCGATGTCTTCTGGTCGCTCTGGGGGCTGTTGCTCGGCCAGGTGCTCGGCGGTACGGTGATGGCCCTGCACGCCGCCCAAGGGCCACGCCTGGGCCTGCCGCAGATGATCTCCAGTCGCGTGCAGTTCGGCGTCCAGGGCGCAGCCGTGCCCCTGGTGCTGGTCTGCCTGATGTACCTGGGCTTCACCGCCACCGGCACGGTGCTCTCGGGGCAGGCGCTCGGCCAGTTGTTCCAGGTCAGCGACAGCCTGGGCATCCTGATCTTCGCCGCGGTCATCGTGGTGGTCACGGTGCTGGGCTACCGGGCCATTCACCTGCTGGGGCGGCTGGCCAGCGTCCTGGGGGTGATCGCCTTCTGCTACCTGTTCAGCCGGGTGCTCAGCGTCGGCGACGTACCGGCGCTGTTGCAGAATCGGCATTTCAGCTGGAGCGGCTTCCTGCTCGCCGTGTCCCTGGCCGCCTCCTGGCAGATCGCCTATGGCCCCTATGTGGCCGACTACTCGCGCTACCTGCCCGCCCGGACCTCCCCGCTGAAGACCTTCCTCGCGGTGGGCGCCGGTTCGGTGCTGGGAGCCCAGACCGCCATGGTGCTCGGGGTCTTCGCCGCGGCCATGGCCAATGGCAAGTTCGTTGGTCACGAGGTCGCCTTCATCGTCGGCCTGGGTGGTAGCGGCGCCACGGCAGCGTTGCTCTACTTCAGCATCGCCTTCGGCAAGGTGACCATCTCCACCCTGAACTCCTATGGCAGCTTCATGTGCATCGCCACCCTGATCAGTGGCTTCCGCGGTGAACTCAAGGTCAGCCCGCGACAGCGGCTGCTGTTCGTCCTGGCCATCGTCGGGGCAGCCACCCTGATCGCCCTGCTCGGCCAAGCCACCTTCCTGCTGGCGTTCAAGTCCTTCATCCTGTTCCTGCTGACGTTCTTCACCCCGTGGAGCGCGATCAACCTGGTCGACTACTACTGCATCACCCGTGACCGCTACGACCTGGCGGCGCTGGCCGACCCGGACGGCCGCTATGGTCGCTGGAACCGTACCGGCCTGACCGTCTACGTCATCGGCGTGCTGATCCAGCTGCCCTTCCTGTCGACCAAGCTCTATACCGGTCCGCTGGTCGCCCACCTGGGGGGAGTCGACATCTCCTGGTCATCGGCCTGCTGGTGCCGGCCCTGCTCTACTGGCTGCTGGCCCGGCGTCGCACGGGCGCGCTGGCCTACCCCCTGCGTGAGGACACCCCATGAAGCTCTGGTACAACTGCCATGCCGCCACCCTGGTCGACGGAGGCTATGGCGTCCTGGAGAACGCGGCCCTGCTGGTCGATGGCGAGCGCCTGCACTGGGTCGGCCCGCTGGGCGAGCTGCCGGCCGTCGCTATCACCGAACGTCACAACCTGGCGGGCGCCTGGGTCACGCCCGGCTTGATCGACTGCCACACCCACCTGGTCTTCGGTGGCGATCGCAGTGGCGAATTCGAGCAGCGCCTGCGGGGGGTCAGCTATGCCGAGATCGCCGCGGCCGGGGGCGGCATCGCCAGCAGCGTCCGCGCCACCCGCGCCGCCAGCGAGGACGACTTGCTGGCCAGCGCCCTGCGTCGCGCTCGCCCCTTGCTGGCCGAAGGCGTCACCGTCCTGGAAGTGAAATCCGGCTACGGCCTGGACCTGGCCAGCGAACGCAAGATGCTGCGGGTGGCGCGCCGACTGGGCGAGGAATTGCCGGTCACGGTGCGCACCACCTGCCTGGCGGCCCATGCCCTGCCGCCGGAATTCGCTGGCCGGGCCGATGACTACATCACCGTCCTCTGCGACGACTGGCTTCCGCACCTGGCTGCCGAAGGCCTGGTGGATGCGGTGGATGCCTTCTGCGAACACCTGGCCTTTTCCCCGGCGCAGGTCGAGCGCGTCTTCCAGGCCGCCGCCCGGCTCGGCCTGCCGGTCAAGCTGCACGCCGAGCAGCTGTCGGTACAGCACGGTGCCGCGCTCGCGGCCCGCTATGGCGCGCTGTCGGCCGATCACCTCGAGTACCTGGTCGAGGAAGACGTGGTGGCCATGGCCGCTGCCGGAACCGTCGCGGTCCTGCTACCCGGCGCCTTCCTCACCCTGCGCGAGACGCAATTGCCACCGGTGGCGGCCCTGCGCACCCACGGCGTGCCCATCGCCCTGGCCAGCGACGCCAATCCGGGGACCTCACCGGTGCTGTCGTTGCGGCTGATGCTCAACCTGGGCTGCACCCTGTTCGGCCTCACCCCGGAAGAAGCCCTGGCCGGCGTCACCCTCAATGCCGCCCGGGCGCTCGGCCTTGCGGCAAGCTACGGCAGCCTGGAAGCGGGCAAGTACGCCGATTTCATCGCCTGGGACATCACCCGCCCCGCCGAGCTGGCCTATTGGCTCGGCGGCCAACTCGAGACCCGCATCATCCGCCACGGCAAGGAGCTCGCCCGTGTCTGACACCCTGAAGTTCACCCGCGGCCAGGTGCCGCTGCTGATCAGCATGCCGCATCCCGGCACCCGCCTCACCAGCGTCGTCGAGCAGGGCCTGGTGCCCGCTGGCCACGCCCTCGCCGACACCGACTGGCACCTTCCCCGGCTCTATGCCATGGCCGAGGACTTGGGTGCCAGCCGCCTGGAAGCGCTCTATTCGCGCTACGTCATCGATCTCAACCGACCCGACGATGACGTCCCCCTCTACAGCAGCGCTACCACCGGGCTCTTTCCCGAGGTGCTCTTCGACGGCAGCCCGCTGTTCCTCGATGGCCAGGCGCCGGATGCCAAGGCGCGCCAGCAGGCGCTGGAAGAGATCTGGAGACCCTATCACCAGACGCTGGTGGCGGAGCTGCAGCGCCTGCGCGAGACCTTCGGCTATGCACTGCTATGGGATGCCCATTCCATCTGTTCGCGCATCCCGCGGTTGTTCGACGGCCAACTGCCGGATCTCAACTTCGGGACCTTCGACGGCGCCAGCTGCGCTCCAGAATTGACCCGCCGCCTGCAAGAGGTCGCCAGTGGCCAGCAGCGCCTGACCCACGTCTTCAACGGACGCTTCAAGGGTGGCTTCATCACGCGCCACTATGGCGCCCCCGACCAGCACATCCATGCCGTGCAGCTGGAGCTGGCGCAGTGCACCTACATGGACGAGGCGCCCCCCTTCGGCTATCGCGAAGACCGCGCCCCTGACACCCAGGCGCTGCTGCGGCAATTGCTGGAAACAACGCTTGCTTGGGGCCGGGAGCGCTACGGCCGCTGATCCCAAAGGGTCCCCGACTCGGCTCGGTCGGGGACTGCCTGCCCCGTCAAGCGAGCAGGGTTCGCAGCACCTGGGCGAATTCCCGGGCACTGGCCGCCTCGTCAAGGTGCCGCCCCTCCTGCACGACCCAGCGCCCCCCGACCATCACGTCCCTTACCTGGCGGTCGCCGCCGGCGAACAGCCAGCGGTTGAGTACGGCCTCCGCAGGTGCGCTGGACAGGTAAGGATCGGTGCCATCCAGAACCACCCAGTCGGCACGCCGACCGGCCTCCAGCGCGCCGATCTCCTGGCCCAGTGCCGCGGCGCCACCCTGCAGTGCCTGCTCGAACAGATGGTGGCCGACATTGGGCTGGCGCGCGCCGACCAGGCGATTGCGCTGCTGGTCGCGCAGGCGCTGGCCGTACTCCAGCCAACGCAGTTCCTCGACCGGACTGACACTCACATGGCTGTCCGAGCCGATGCCGAAGCGCCCACCGGCGGCGAGAAAATCCGTCGCCGGAAAGAGTCCGTCACCCAGGTTGGCCTCGGTGGTCGGACAGAGACCGGCGATGGCCCGACTCTGCGCCATCAGGGCGACTTCGTTGGGCAGGGCATGGGTGGCATGGACCAGACACCAGCGCTCATCCACCGCCACCTGGTCGTACAGCCACTCGATGGGCCGGCGCCCGCTCCAGGCCAGGCAGTCGTCCACTTCCTTCTGCTGCTCGGCGATATGGATGTGCACCGGCCAGCGGGCATCCGTCGCCGCCAATACCGTGGCGAGTTGCTCGCCGCTGACGGCGCGTAACGAGTGAAAGCACAGGCCCAGGCGCTGCCGGTCATCCAGCACCGCCGCCAGGCGGGGCAAGAGCTTAAGGTAGCTGTCGGTGGTATGCAGGAAGCGCCGCTGACCCGCGCTCGGCGCCTGGGCACCGAAGCCGCTGTAGCTATAGAGCACCGGCAGCAGGGTCAGCCCTATGCCGGCGCTGCGGGCCGCCTGGGCAATGCGCCCACCCAATTCGGCGGGGTCGGCGTAGGGAGTGCCTTGAGCGTCATGATGCACGTAGTGGAATTCGGCAACGGCGGTGTAGCCGGCCTTGAGCATCTCGATATACAGCTGCCGCGCCACCACCTGCACCTGTTCCGGCTCGAGCCGGCCTACCAGGCGATACATCAGGTCGCGCCAGGTCCAGAAGCTGTCCTGGGTGGCACCCGCCACTTCGGCCAAGCCGGCCATGGCGCGTTGGAAGGCGTGGGAATGCAGATTGGGCATGCCTGGCAGCAGCGGGCCGTGCAGTCGCTCGGCGCCGTCTGCCGTGGCCTGCGGCTGGACACTGCGCAGATAGCCTCGCCCGTCTACCTCCAGGCGCACATCCGTCGCCCACCCCTCGGGTAGCAGCGCCCTTTCCGCGAAAAAAGCCGGCATAATCAACCTCAATCCTAGCTGTGCCTGACATGTATATACATATACAGACATAAATCACGACGGTAAACTGCCCGTGTGGTGCCTCAGGCGTTCGCGCAAGCATTGGCGAGTGACTTTTTGCGGTTCGGCGCTCCGATTTGGGCCAGGCGCCGCGACGAGTCTTAGCAGAGCCATGGCGAGGCGTGGCAACGCCGCAGCGGCGGTCCGCCGCTGCGGCCGAACAGCGCCGCCAACGTTGTGCAGTTAACTTTTGCAACACCACACCAGTCTTTCCAAGGGGCCTTTCATGCCTGCATCGCCGAACCCTGCATCTTCGCCCAAGGCCGCTCCCGCACCTTTCTACGAGCAGGTCAAACAACTCATCCTGAGGCAGATCCATTCGGGCGCCTGGCCACCGCACCAGAAGATCCCGTCCGAAGCGGAATTGGTCGCGCAGCTGGGCTTCAGCCGCATGACCGTGCACCGGGCCTTGCGCGAGCTCACCAGCGACGGCCTGTTGGTCAGGATGCAGGGGGTGGGCACCTTCGTTGCCGAGCCCAAGGGTCAGGCCGCCCTCTTCGAGGTGCGCAACATCGCCGACGAGATCGCCTCCCGTGGCCACCGGCACCGCCTCGAAGTCATTCGCATGCAGAGCGAAACGGCCAACGGCGAACGCTCCATGGCGCTGGGCGTGCGCGAGGGCCAGCCGGTCTTCCATTCGCTGATCGTGCACTACGAAAACGACGTGCCGGTGCAGATAGAGGATCGCTACGTCAATCCGGCGGTGGCGCCCGAGTATCTCGACCAGGATTTCAGCAGCGAAACCCCCTATGTCTACCTGAATCGCCTCGCGCCCTTGACCGAAGGCGAGCACGTGGTCGAAGCCGTGCTCGCCTCCGCCGAAGAGCAGCAATTGCTGCGCATTCCCGCCGCGGAGCCGTGCCTGATGATTCGGCGGCGCACCTGGTCGGGACGCCGCGCCGTCACCAGCGCCAGGCTGCTGTATCCCGGCAGTCGCTATCGGCTGGAAGGGCATTTCGGCTCATGAGCAGGCTCACCCGGCTACCGACAGCAGGGCACCTGCGCATGCCCTGGCGTAACGGCTTGGGCAGTACCCTTGAGATCGCGCGCGATACCGACGCCACGGCTGCTGACTTCAGCTGGCGCGTATCGCTGGCCGACGTGACGCAATCCGGGGCATTTTCCCCTTTCCCCGGCATGACGCGGATCATCAGCGTGATCGAGGGTGGAGGCATGCGGCTGCACGTCGACGGCGAGATCAGCGCGCCCCTGGGTTGCTGGCAAGCCTTCGTTTTCTCTGGTGATGCCCAGGTCGAGTGCGAGCTGCTCGCGGGTCCTATCCGTGACTTCAACCTGATCTATCGCGCCGATCGCTATGCAGCCGAACTCGACTGGGTATCGCTTGATGGCGCCTGGGAGCTGGATGAGTCGCGAGCGCTGCTGCTGTTTTGCGCCGAGGGGGCGCTGGAGGTCTGCCATGAAGGCGCCCGCCTGGGACTCGAACCGCTGGATGCCCTGCACGTCCAGCCAGGGCCAGTGCCCACCCGATTGACGATAAGAGGCAAGGCCCAGCTAGGTGTGATCCGCCTGCGCGCCCTGGCACCGCAGCCCTGAAGCGGTAGGTTGAGCTCCGCGCGTTACCCAGGCTGTTACCCAAAGTATCTGGCAGACGGTTGAAAGCCTGCACCAACGCGCTCTCGATTGGTGCAGGCAAAAATACAGGCGCACCTTGATTGTGCCCAGGACGCCATTCAACCGGTCCACTCCCCCGTTCGAACCCAGACAAAGCCCGTGCTGAACGAGCTGGCCCTACATTTGCTTATGCTTGTACATACATGTGTCGGTAACCAAAGATCCGGAGCTTCATCCAGACAGCGCCAAGGAGCAAAGATGGGAAAGATGCGAGGTTTGAACATTCTGGCGGCGGGCATGGCCCTGCTACTGACCGGGGGGCTGGTACAGGCCAAGGAATGGACCAGCGTGAAGATCGCCACCGAGGGCGCCTATGAGCCCTGGAACCTCACGCTGCCGGGCGGCAAGCTCGGCGGTTTCGAGATCGATCTGCTGGACAAGCTCTGCCCGCAGATGCAGCTCAAGTGCACCTACGTCGTGCAGAACTGGGACGGCATGATCGCCAGTCTCAATGCCGGCAAGGTCGATGTGCTCATGGACGCCATCGTGGTGACCGACGAACGCAAGCAGGCCGTGGCCTTCTCGATACCCTACGCCCGCACGCCAGCCAGCTTCGCGGCCCTCAAGGCCGATCTCCTGCCCGGCCAAACGGGGGCCAAAGGCGTACGGACCCTGAGCACCGCGCCGGCAGACATCGCGGCCGGGGTCGCCGACCTGCAGAAGGCCCTGGCCGGCAAGACCATCGGCATCGCCTCGGGCACCGTTTACACCGACTTCATCGATACCTACTTCGGCAAGATCGCCACGATCCGCGAATACACCACCTCCGCCGACGCGATACTGGATCTCACGGCCGGCCGCATCGATGCGGTCTTCGATGACGTGACCTTCCTCAACTCCATCATGGCGCAGCCGGGCAACCAGCAGGTGGCGTTCACCGGGCCTGAACTGGCCGGCCCCATCTGGGGCGAGGGTGAAGCCCTGGCGTTCCGTCACGGTGATCCCGAGCTCAAGGCCAAATTCGATGCCGCGCTCAAGGCGGCGATCGCCGACGGCACGGTCAAGCAGCTCAGCGAGAAATGGTTCAAGGTCGACCTGACGCCTTGATTTCAAGGCGAGGCGGCCGGCGCCGCCTCGCCATCCGTCACGCCACTTCGGGATTCCCGGATGAATGTCCTAGCACTTCTAGGGTTCGGCGAGCGCGGCTGGGGCGCCTCCCTGCTCGCAGCCATGGGCACTACGCTGCTGGTCACCCTGACGGCCTTGTTGATCGGCGCCCTGTTCGGGGCGCTGGTCGCCAGCGCCAAACTGTCCCGGCAGCGCTCGTTGCGGTTGCTGGGCGAAGCCTATTCGCTGCTGTTCCGCGGCGTGCCCGAACTGCTGATCATCTACCTGTTCTTCTTCGGCGGCGCGACCCTGGTAACCGCCATTGGCTACTGGTTCGGTGGCGAGGGCTACATAGACCTGCCGCCCTTCTGGGTCGGCGCCCTCACCGTGGGCCTGATCTCCGGCTCCTACCAGGCCGAGGTCTATCGTGGCGCCTACCTGGCCATCGCCCCCGGTGAGATCGAGGCGGGCCAGGCGATCGGCATGTCGCGATCACTGCTGCTACGCCGCATCGTCATCCCCTTGGTGTGGCGCTTCGCCCTGCCTGGCCTTGGCAACGTCTGGCAGATGAGCCTCAAGGATTCCGCCCTGGTGTCGGTCATCGGCCTGGTCGAGCTGATGCGTGCCAGCCAGGTAGCGGCGGGCTCGACCCGCCAGTACTTCACCTTCTACATCATTGCCGGGATCGGCTACCTCCTGCTGACCGGCCTGTCGAGCCGCCTGTTTCATATCGCCGAAGCCCGGGTACGCCGAACCCAGCGGCCCCTGCACAGCGGAGCCTAGCGCATGCCTGATTTCGCCTTTCTTGCCCAGGTCATGGGCCGACTGCTGAGCGCGCTGCCCACCACCTTGGCGCTGTTCAGCCTCTCGCTGATCTTCGGTATCTCCCTGGCGGTGTTGATCGTGGCGCTCAGGGTCAATCGCCGCCCCTGGGTGAGCCTGCCCGCACGCACCTACATCGCGCTGTTCCGGGGCACGCCGCTCCTGGTGCGGCTGTTCCTCATCTACTACGGCCTGGGCCAACTGAGCGTGATCCGGGACAGTTTCGCCTGGCCGCTGCTGCGCTCCCCCTTCGGCTGCGCGGTGCTGTCGCTGGCGCTGTGCACCGCGGCCTACACCGCCGAGATCATCCGTGGCGGCCTCCTGGCGGTCCCACGCGGCCAGATCGAAGCCGCGCTGGCGGTGGGCATGACCCGCTGGCAGGTACTGCGCACGGTCATAGCGCCCATCACCCTGCGCCAGGCACTGCCCGCCTACTCCACCGAAGCCATCCTGCTGGTCAAGTCGACGGCGCTGGCCAGCCTGGTGACGGTCTGGGACGTGACCGGCGTGGCCCAGCAGATCATCCAGCGTACCTATCGAACCATGGAAGTCTTCGTCTGCGCCGCGGCCATCTACCTGGTGCTTAACTTCCTGCTGGTACGCATCCTGGCCTGGCTGGAGCGATGGCTGACGCCGCCCCGGCGGGTACCGCCACCTGCCCAGGCCGCCACCTCCCTTGCCCAACCCTCCGCCGATCTATGATTCGTCCCTGGAGCCCGCTATGAGTCAACAAGCCGCGGCGACGCTCGTCGTCCAAGACATCCGCAAGGCCTTCGGCAGCCTGGAAGTGCTCAAGGGCATCTCGCTGGAGGCACACCCGGGTGACGTGATCTCCATCCTGGGTGCCAGTGGCTCGGGCAAGAGTACCTTCCTGCGCTGCATCAACCTGCTGGAAACGCCGGACCAGGGCAGCATCAGCCTGGAAGGCCAGACCATCGCTCTGCAGCGCGGCCGCGACGGCACGCTCAAGGCGACCGACCAGCGCCAGGTCGAGTGGTTGCGTACCCGTCTGGGCATGGTGTTCCAGAGCTTCAACCTGTGGTCGCACCGCAGCGTGCTGCAAAACGTCATGGAAGGACCGCTGCGGGTGCTCAGGCGCTCGCCAGCCGAATGCCGCGAGCAGGCCGAACGCCTCTTGCAGCGGGTCGGCCTCTACGAACGCAAGGACTACTACCCCGCCCACCTCTCCGGCGGTCAGCAACAGCGGGTCGCCATCGCCCGGGCCCTGGCCATGGAGCCGGGTGCCCTGCTGTTCGACGAACCGACCTCGGCACTGGATCCGGAACTGGTGGGCGAGGTGCTCAAGGTGATGCGTTCGCTCGCCGACGAGGGCATGACCATGCTGGTGGTCTCCCACGAGATGGGCTTTGCCCGCCACGTATCCAATCGGGTGGTGTTCATGCACCAGGGCCAGATCGATGCCCAGGGCACCCCGGAGGAGCTGTTCGAGCAACTGCCGAGCGAACGTTTCCGACAGTTCGTGTCCAGCCATCAACTGCGGAGCGGTGAGTGATGCCCATGACCCAAGCCTCACCCCCCACCCTGGCGGCCGCTACCGTTATTCGCGGCAGCAAGTCGCTCAGCTGGCAGGAAATCGTCGCGGTGGCGCGGGATGGCGCCCTGCTGGAGTTGACCGCAGAGACCTGGCAACGCATCGATAACGCACGCGCGATCGTCCTGGGGGTCGTGGCCCGAGGCGAGCGCGCCTATGGCATCAGCACCGGCCTTGGCGCCCTGTGCGATGTGCTGCTGGAAGGACCGCAACTGGCCGAGTTGTCCCGCAATACGCTGCTCAGCCACGCCTGTGGGATCGGCGAGCCGCTCAGCGACGAGCAGACCCGCGCCATCATCTGCGTGGCCATCAACAACTACGCCCATGGTTACTCGGGCATCAGCCGCGCGGTCGTCGAGGCCCTGCTGGCGCTGCTCAATCTGGGGATCACACCCCTGGTGCCCCGCGCTGGTTCGGTGGGCTATCTCACCCATATGGCCCATGTGGGCGTGGCCTTGCTGGGGTATGGCGAAGTCCGCTGGGGCGGACGCATCCTCAGCGCCAGCGACGCCCTGCAGACGGCCAATCTGCCGCCGCTGGTGCTGGGCGCCAAGGATGGCCTGAGCCTGGTCAATGGCACCCCCTGCATGACCGGCCTGAGCTGCCTGGCGTTGGCGGACGCCCACAACCTGGTGGAATGGGCCGACTGTATCGCGGCCATGAGCTTCGAAGCCCTCGGTGGCCAACTCGCTGCCTTCGACGAACAGGTACTGGCGCTCAAGCCTCATCCGGGCATGCAGCAAGTCGGTGCCAACCTGCGCGCGCAGCTGGCGAACAGTGAGGTGGTCACCAGCTTCCAAGGCATGCGCACCCAGGATGCCTTGAGTATCCGCTCGATCCCCCAGGTGCATGGCGCCTGCCGCGATCAACTCAGGCATGCCGCGCAGCAGATCGATCTCGAGCTGGCCGGTGCCACCGACAATCCGCTGGTGCTGGGCACGCCGGAGGACTACCGGGTGGTCTCCCAGGCCAATCCGCATGGCGAATCCGTGGCCATGGCGGCCGACCTGCTGGCCATCGCCCTGGTCGAGCTGGGCGGTATCGCCGAGCGGCGCCTCGATCGTCTGGTCAATCCCTTGGTGAGCGGTCTGCCACCGTTTCTGGTCGCTCATCCCGGGGTCAATTCGGGGATGATGATCGCCCAATACGTGGCGGCCTCCCATGCGGGGGAAAATCGCCAGTTGGCCCAGCCCGCCGTCGTGGACAACTTCGTCACCTCGGCGCTGCAGGAAGACCACCTGAGCATGGGGACGGGCGCCGCGCTCAAGCTCCTGCGGGTGATCGAAAACAGCACGCGAATCCTGGCCATCGAGTATCTACTGGCCGCGCAAGCGTTCGAATTTCTCAAGGCACGGCGCTTCGGCGAAGGCACTTCGGTGACCTGGCAACGGTTGCGCGCCGTGGTACCGCCCTACGAACAGGATCGCTGGTTGGCGCCGGATATTGCCAAGGCTGTCGAGGTCTTGCGTAGCCGGGCGTGATCAGCACCACCGGCGCTTAGAGGGTCAGCCAGACAACAGCCGCCTGACGACTCAGGCGGCTGTTGTGCCAAGCACTGGCCAGCGCTACGGCTGGCTCGTCGCTCAAGCCCCCGGCAACGTCTGCCAGCCGCCGGCCGTACGCAGCTCAAGGCACGCTGGCAGTCCATCGAGCCGCAGCAGATGCAGCCAACCGTGCTGCACCAGATCGCGCACCACCGAATGCGCGGCGATCACCTGATCGATCAGGGCGCGGGGCGCCTCGATCACCACGTGCAGGCGCAACGGGCGATGCATCCACTGCTGGCCATCGTGCAACGACTGACGTGCCAGACCGATGCGCAGGTCGCCACCATTGCCCTCGAACACACCGATGTGCCCGCCCACCACGTTGTGCAGCAGCTTGTTGCCGCTGCCGAAACGCAGGTTGTCGGTGGTCGAGGTGAAGTACTGCAGGTTGATCCAGTGCGCCACCACCATGGGCGCGGTCATGATCGACTCCAGCACCTTGCCGGACTCGTCCTGCCGCCAGTCGTAGTCGTGCAGGAAGGCACGCCCCTGCAGATCGATCCCGCGGGTGCGGGCGCGAGGCGCGGCGATGAAGGCGGCATTGCCGGCCAGGCCCCATTCGGGCCGGGTTTGCGCCCAGTCGCGGGCACGCCGACGCAGCCGTCCGAGCAGCTTGTCCGGCTGCTCACGCAGCGCCGCCAGCCCCAGCTTCAGAGCCCTTTGCTGGCGCACCTCGGTAGTGGCCTTGTCCAGCGCTGTCCGCAGACGTTGCCAATGGGGCTGCAAGGCCTCGGGCAGCGCCTCATGGGCGAAGACCTTGACCTCGTCGGTGGTGGTGTTGTGCAGCCCGGCGAGGACCTGGCAGTGCGGTGGCAGTTCGAGTCCACGCTCACGCAGGCCGGCGCGCACCTCGTTGTCGTTGAGCAGGCTGGCCAGCAACCGTGCATTGATCTCCCCGCTCTGGCCGCAGCAGGCGCCACAGTCGAGGCCGGCCGCCTGCGGGTTGTTGGCGCTTTGGCTGCCGTGGCCGAGCAGCACCAGCAACGCCGGCACCGCTCCGCTCAGCCCCATGGCCTTGAGGATACGCTCGGCCAGGTCGACCTTCTGCTCCAGCGCCATGGTCGGCAGCCGCGGTTGCAGGCGTTGCCATTCGGCTTGGCGCCAGGCGCTGTGGTCCGGCTGGGATGCGCCACCGGTCAGGCCATAGGTCCGCCCCAGCAGCGCCCCGGCGTAGCTGAAGCCGACGCTCTCGACCAGGGTGAAGGTCGAGGCCGGCAACCGCTCGAACAGGCGCCACCGGCCCTGGCGCGCCAGGCGCTGCTGGCGCACCGCTGCCAATTGCCGATCCTGGGCGGCATCGCCGCTGCCCTCACTGACCTGCAACTGCGGGGCGAGCAGGCCCGGCAACTGTGGGCGCGTGGCGCTGGTGCCCAGGGGGGTATAGGCAATGGGCAGGCCGAAGAAACCGGCGAAGCCACCGGTCTCCAACGCCGGGCAAGCCTGCTCCAGCGCGCGCCGCAGCGGTTCGGAACGCACGTCGATGCAGAAGAACAGCTTGGCCAGCGGCGCCATGGGCAAGGCTGCTGGGGCGCTCTGGCAGAGGCTCCGCTGCAACTGTTCCTGCCAGGCCAGTTCGTCGGCCCGCTGCCACAGCTGCAGGGCCTGCCAGGTGGCTGAAGGCGGCTGCTGCAAACGCGCCTGCCAGGCCGAGCGCCAGTGGTGCCAGCGGCTGTCGGCATCGCGCCGCCGGTCATCAACCAGCCACTCCCAGGCCGCACGGATGGCCAGCAACTCCAGCAGCGTCTGATCGTCTTCGCCCTGTAGCCGGGCCTGCCAGCGCCGGTAGGCGCACCAGGACGCCCAGCCCAGGTTGCGCAGCAGCAGGCAATCGAACCAGGGCGCCCAGTCTTTCGCGGGTACTTCGAGGTGCTGGACCGCCGCCGCCAGGGCCGCCTGGGGGTGCGCGGGCAGCTCGGCGATGCGCCGGTGCAGGTCGCGACAGGCGCTGAGTACGCTCAAGCCCTTGTCTGCCAGCAGACTCTCGCGCCAGGCCTGGTACAGTCCGGCGCTACCCGCGGCGCGCCAGTCCGCCTGTTCGTGATCGAACCAGGCAGCGCAGCTCTGGCCAATCTGGTGGGTGATCAGCGCCGGCCAGCCCGGTAGCGAAATGCCCGGCTCGGCCAGGTCTTCCAGCAGTGGCAGTCCCTGGCCGGCTTTCTCGGGGACGCTCAAAGCCTGCAGCAACTGGGCCGGCGTCCAGGCCCCACCGTACTCGGACAGGGCCTGGTGCAGATGGCGCTCGGCGATGGTGCCGTCCTGCCAGGCCTGCCGGTAGTCGGCGGCGTCCAGGGTCAGACGGCTGCCGGCCCGCTGCCAGAGCTGCGCGGCGACCTCCCGCCAGGATTGCTCGCGCCGCTCCCACAGCGGGCTGACGGCGATCATGCGGTCCAGCGGCCAGGTCGGGGCGATGCGGGCGCAGGCCTGCCGCGCGGCCTCGTGCAGGGCGTCGTGGGCCAGGCCAGGGATGGATTCGAAGGCGGTCATGAGCGGTCTCCCGAAGTGGCGATAAAGGGCTGTGGCACGCGCGCCGGCCAGAGGCGGAAGGTCAGTCGGGTGAAGTGCTCATCCAGGTAGAAGCCGGCGAAGGCCAGGGGGTAAAGACGTTGCGCCAGGGCGTCACCGGGGTGCGCCAGGAGCAGGGCCTGCAGCAGGTAGAGGCCGAGCAGCAGCACCACGGCCAGCACGGTCAGCGGCAGCGGCGCCGCGGGCAGCCACTGGTCGAGAATCCAGCCGGCCGCCTGGTGCCACAGCAGGTAGGCACCCAGCAGCAGGCCGAACATCAGCAGTCCATGGAGCAACTGGCCGCGGTGCAGGCACCAGGGGGCCAGGCCGATGGCCAGGATCGTCAGGGCTACCCAGGGCAGCTCGTGCCCCGGCAGTGCCCAGGTCCACAATCCTTTCAGCAGGAGCAGCGCCAGGCCGGCCAGCACCAGGGCGCGCAGCAGACCGCCCAGCGTGGGTACGGGCAGCTGCGGCTGCAGCGCCTGTTGCCGGCTATGGGCCACGGTATCGCCGGCCGCCAGGAAGGCATGGGCCTTGTACAGCGAGTGGGCCAGCAGGTGTACCAGGGCCAGCTCGTACAACCCCAGGCCACATTCGAGCAGCATCAGGCCCATCTGTGCGCAGGTCGACCAGGCCAGGCGGACCTTGATGCTGATCCGGGTCATCATCACCAGCGCCGCGAGCACCGCCGTCAGGCCACCGACCAGCACCAGCAGGCTCTGCGCCGGCACGGCGGCGGAGAACAGCGGGGCGAAACGCAGCAGCAGGAAACCGCCCAGGTTGACCAGTCCGGCATGCAGCAGGGCCGAGACCGGTGTCGGGGCCTCCATCACCTGGATCAGCCAACCGTGCACCGGCAACTGGGCCGACTTGAGGATCACCGCCAGGGCCAGCAGCAGCGCCGCCAGTTGCAGGTCCCACCCCAGGTGGCCAGTGGCTTGCAGGCGGGCATGCACGGCGTCGAGCACCCCGGCGATCTGACTGTCACCGGCCGCCCGCACCAGCAGTACGGTCGCCAGCAGCAGGCTGACATCGGCCAGGCGGCTGGCGAGAAACTTCTTGTGAGCGGCCACCACCGCTTGTGGACGGTCGCGGTAGAAGGTCAGCAACGGGTGCAGGCACAAGCTGGACAGGCTCCAAGCGCCGACCAGCAGGAGCAGGTCGGCGGTGGTCACCACCGTGGCCACCGCGGCCAGGGTAGCCAGCAGGGCGAGTACGTAACGCCGCTGTCCTGGTTCGCCTTCGAGGTAGCGCTGGGAATACTCGATGATCACCAGGGCCAGCAGGCTGATCAGCCCGGCCATCGCCAGGCCGAGGCGGTCGAGGTGCACCCCTGCGACGGCGGCTTGCAGCCAGGCGGCCACCACCAGGATCAGGCCCAGGTAGCCCGCCATGCGAGCCGGCCACCAGAAGCCTCGGGGCGCCGCGAGCAAGGCGGCCGGCACCAGCGCCAGGGCATAGACCCAGGGCAGTAACGAGGCCAGGGGGAAAAACAGGCTAGACATAGGTTCACTCTCCTTGAACACCGGTGGCGCTAGTGTCGGAGAACGCTCGAACCATTTAAAATAGATTGATATGAACTTATCGTTCACTTTAGAAGAACGAAAAATGCGCCGACTGAATTTCCATCATCTGCACTACTTCTGGGCCGTGGCCAAGGAAGGCAACCTGACTCGTGCCGCCGAGGCCCTGCATGTGTCGCAATCGGCGCTTTCCACCCAGATCCGCGTCCTGGAGGACCAGCTCGGCCATGCCCTGTTCATCCGTTCCGGGCGCAGCCTCAAGCTGACCGAAGCCGGGCAACTGGTGCTGGATTACGCCGAGACCATCTTCGCCCTCGGCAGTGAGCTGCAGACCACCCTGCAGAACACCGGCCGGGCCAGCCAGACCCTGCGCATCGGCGCCGTGGCCACGCTCTCGCGCAACTTCCAGGAAAACCTGCTGCGCCCCTTCCTCGGACGGGACGATCTGGTGATCGTCCTGGAGTCCGGTGGCGTGGATGAACTGCTGGAGCGCCTGGTCCTGCACAAGCTGGACGTGGTGCTGACCAACCAGGCGGTCAGCGCCGACAACCAGCGCACCTGGCAGTGTCGCCTGCTCTACCGCCAGGCGGTGTGCCTGATCGGTCCGCCGCGCCAGGATCGCCGCCCCTTCGACCTGCACCGGGACCTGCAACAGGCGCGGCTGATCGTGCCGGGGCGCAGCAGCGACGTGCGCAGCCAGTTCGAGGTCTACTGCACGGGCCAGGGCCTGCATCCGCTGATCTGCGCCGAGGTCGACGACATGGCCATGTTGCGCCTGCTCGCCCGGGACTCCGGCGATATGGCGCTGCTGCCCGCCGTGGTGGTGCAGGATGAGTTGCGTAGCGGCGCGCTGCAGCTGTACGCCGAGGTTCCCGAGATCGCCGAGCAGTTCTACGCGGTGACCCTGCAGCGCCAGTTTCGCCTGAACATCCTGGACGAACTGCTTGGCCAGCCGTTGGCCCTGGCTTCGAGCTGAGAGCCCGCCGGCGCGCCGTCGATCGGTTCGGTCAGGCGTCCGGGTACTGCCAGTGGAATTGTTGTTCAGGGCCTAACGCGACGCGGCATGGCGCTGGCAGGCATCCCGGAAGGCATCGAACAGCATCAGGGATTCGGGGCTCTCGCGGAAATTCCACTCGGGATGCCACTGCACCCCGACCACGAAGCCCGGTGCGTCCGCCAGCGACACGCCCTCCACCAGCCCATCCGGCGCCTGGGCCTCAATGCGCAGCCCCTGCGCCAGGCGATCGATGCCCTGGCTGTGTAGCGAGTTGACCTGGAAGCTCGCCGGCAGGCCGAGGCGTTCGAACATCCCGCCCGGCACTACCTGGACCGGATGCTTGGGCGCGTACTGCTCGGCCAGCGCCTCGCTCTGGGGTTCGCGGTGATCGTCGTAACCGGGCAGCTCCTGTACCCGTTGATGCAGGCTGCCGCCCAGGGCCACGTTGAGCTCCTGAAAGCCGCGGCAGATGCAGAACACCGGGACTCCCCGGTCGATGGCCAGGCGCAGCAGCGGCAGGGTGTAGGCGTCGCGGGCGGCATCGTGGTGGGTGCCGGCGAGACTTGCCGGTCCCTGGTAGTGCCGGGGTTCGACATTGGACGGCGAGCCGGTGAACAGCAGGCCGTCGAGCCGCGCCAGCAGCGCCTGCGGATCGCTCGGTACGCTGCGCGCCGGCAGCACCACCGGCAGGCCGGCGTGACCCGCGGCCTCGACGTACTTGTCGCCAACGGTATGGGAATCGTATTTGCCGAGCGTCTGCCGGCAAGCCGTCACGCCGATCAGGGGCATAGGGGACATGGCTATTCTCCAGAGTGCCCGCCTGTACCCGGCGGGCGGACAGGGTCAGATACCGAGGCGATCGCGCAACTGGTAGTAGGTCGCGCCCAGCGCGGTGAGGGGCACACGCAAGAGCTGCCCGCCCGGGAAGGGATAATGCGGCAGGCCGGCGAAGGCATCGAAGCGCTCGGCCTGGCCGCGCAGGGCCTCGGCCAGCACCTTGCCCGCCAGGTGGGTATAGGTGACGCCGTGGCCGCTGCAGCCCTGGGAGTAGTAGAGGTTGTCGCCGAGGCGGCCCACCTGGGGCAATCGCGACAGCGTCAGCAGGAAGTTGCCGGTCCAGGTGAAGTCGATCTTCACGTCCTTGAGCTGCGGGAAGGTCTGCAGCATCTTCGGCCGGATGATGGCCTCGATGTCCGCCGGATCCCGCGCGCCATAGACCACGCCACCGCCGTAGATCAGCCGGCGGTCGGCGCTGAGGCGGAAGTAGTCGAGCAGGTAGTTGCAGTCCTCCACGCAGTAGTCCTGGGGCAGCAGGCTGCGCGCCAGCTCCTCGGACAGCGGCTCGGTGGTGAGCACCTGGGTGCCGCAGGGCATGGACTTGGCGGCCAGTTCCGGCACCAGCCCGCCCAGGTAGGCGTTGCCGGCCACCACCACGAAGCGCGCCTTCACCTGGCCCTGGGCGGTGTGCACCACGGGGTTGGCGCCGCGGTCGATACGGGTGGCCGCGCTCTGCTCATAGAGCTTGCCACCCAGGGCGACCACCGCCGCCGCCTCGCCCAGGGCCAGGTTGAGCGGGTGGATATGGCCGCCGCTCATGTCCAGCAGGCCGCCGAGATAGCGATCGGTGCCGACCACCTCGCGGATGCCGCGCGCGTCGAGCAGGTGCAGTTGGGTATGGCCATAGCGCTCCCAGAGTTTCTTCTGGGCTTCCAGGTGACCGAGCTGCTTGGCGGTCAGGGCCGCGAAGACGCCGCCGTCCTTCAGGTCGCACTGGATGTCATAGCGGGCGATGCGCTCGCGAATGATGCGACCGCCTTCGAAGGCCATCTCGCCCAGCAGTTGCGCCTGCTTGGGTGGCAGCTGGCGCTCGATGGTATCGATGTCGCGGCTGTAGCTGTTGACGATCTGCCCGCCGTTGCGCCCGGAGGCGCCGAAGCCGACCCGCGCCGCTTCCAGTACCGTCACGCTGAAGCCGTGCTCCAGCAGGAACAGCGCGGTGGAAAGCCCGGTGTACCCGGCGCCGATGACGCAGACATCGCTCTCGACGCTGTCTTGGAGCCTGGGGTATTCGGTGTGGATGTTGCGCGAAGCCGCGTAGTAACTGCCGACATGTTGTTGCATGGTGAGATTCCTCTGCCTGCGGTCCCAGCGTTTGCGCCGGGGCCGCCGCGCCTGTTCAGCGCTTGATCCAGGTCGCCTTGAGTTCGGTGTAGGTGTCGCAGGCGTGCCGCGGCTCGAAGCCGCCGCTGGGCGCCGTCATGTCGCCACCATCATACGGGTTGACCCAGACGCTGCATCGCCCTGAGCGCGCTCCCTAGACGGTATGCAGGTACCAGTTGTATTCGAGGTCGGAGATGGTGGTCTCGAACTCCTCCAGCTCGGCTTCCTTGCAGGCGACGAAGATGTCGATGTACTCGGGGCTGATGTACTGGTTCATCACCGCGCTGTCGTCCAGCCGGCGCAGGGCGTCGCGCAGGTTGTTCGGCAGGCTCTGTTCGAACTGCTCGTAGGAGTTGCCGCTGACCGGGGCGCAGGGTTCCAGGCGCTGGGTCATGCCGTGGTGAATGCCGGCGAGGATCGAGGCCATCATCAGGTAGGGGTTGGCATCGGCGCCGGCAACCCGGTGTTCGATGCGGATCGCCTCGCTGCTGCCGGTGGGTACGCGCACCGCCACGGTGCGGTTGTCCAGTCCCCAGCTCGGCGCGTTGGGGACATAGAACTGGGCACCGAAGCGCCGGTAGGAATTGACGTTCGGACAGAGGAAGGCCATCGACGCCGGCAGGGTTTCGAGGATGCCGGCGATGGCATGGCGCAGCGGCGCATGGTGTTCGGGATCCTCGGTGGCGAAGATGTTCTGCCCGGTCTGCTTGTCCAGCAGCGAGATGTGCACGTGCAGGCCGTTGCCGGCCTGGCCGGGATAGGGCTTGGCCATGAAGGTGGAATCCATCTCATGGTCGTAGGCGATGTTCTTGATCAGCCGCTTGAGCAGCACCGCATGGTCGCAGGCCTTGATGGCGTCCTCGACGTGGTGCAGG
>Ga0157371_10000814_pt1 | contig 35852 bp, 28 predicted proteins | sample C45metaG_FD_113462 | JGI IMG/M metagenome (GOLD analysis project Ga0157371, IMG submission 113462) | Corn rhizosphere microbial communities from Kellogg Biological Station, Michigan, USA - C4-5 metaG | ecosystem: Host-associated > Plants > Roots > Rhizosphere > Soil | place: USA: Michigan... | reverse complement strand
TGGCCCGTGGGGTTAACAAAGTCATATTGGTCGGCACTTGCGGCCAGGATCCCGAAGTTCGCTACCTGCCTAACGGTAACGCCGTGACCAACCTGAGTCTGGCCACCAGCGAGCAGTGGACCGACAAGCAGACCGGTCAGAAGGTCGAGCGCACCGAGTGGCACCGCGTGTCGATGTTCGGCAAGGTCGCGGAGATCGCCGGTGAATACCTGCGCAAGGGTTCGCAGGTCTACATCGAGGGCAAGCTGCAGACCCGCGAGTGGGAAAAAGACGGTATCAAGCGCTACACCACCGAAATCATCGTCGACATGCAGGGCACCATGCAGTTGCTGGGTGGCCGTCCACAGGGCGACCAGCAAGGCCAGGGCGGCATGTCCAACTCGGCACCGCGTCCACAGCAGTCCCGTCCTGCTCCGCAGCCACAGCGTGAGTCGCGTTCAGCGCCACAGCAGGCCGCTCCGCAGCCGGCTCCGGACTTCGACAGCTTCGATGACGATATTCCGTTCTGATCGCTGTTTTCAGCGTTCAGCATCGATAAAAACGGGGCCATGCAGATGGCCCCGTTTTTTTATGCCCGGGTTTAACCGGTGTGCCGCATCACTCAGCTCAAAGCGCCACTCGCCGCAGTCGGCCGCTCAGTGCGACCACCTGCTGCTCCGGCGTCGGAATCGGCCGCCCACTCAGGCCCATGCCTTCACTCACCAGCACCGCGTCTCCGACGCAGCACAGGTTGGAAGGCGTATCCAGGCCCTTGGCGAGTACTTGCACGCTGCGTTGCTGCAAATCGCAGCGCAGCAGGCGGCCGCTGAAGCGGGCGAAGCCGCCGTGCAGAACTTCGCCGGCCCAGTCCGGCGGCAACGGTTGCAGCAGCCGGTCGCACAGTTCCAGCACCAGGATCCGCTCCTGCGGGTCCAGCGCCAGCCCGGTGGGCAGTTGCAACCCGCGAATCAGCACCTCGATCCTGCCGCTCTCGGGCCAGACCCGGATCACCTGGCCCGCCTTGTCGGCGAAGTCGATACCCATCCGCGCCGGGTCCCGGCGCAGCTCGCCGGAGAACAGGCTGATCAGCACGGCATCCCTCTGCGGCTCGTGCACCAGGGTCACCGGCACGGCTTCCTGGCCCTGATCCAGATCGGGCAGTTGCGCCAGGACTTGTTCACCGCCTTCGCTGAACTCCACCAGTTGGTTGCTATCGGGCTTGACCGCCAGCCAGCTGCGGCGCGACGGGTGATAGCACAGCGAGTTGAGGTTGCCGCGACTATGGAACAGCGGCTCGGGCGGGTTGTATTGCAGGTCCAGGAGCTTGGAGCCGGCGACGTAGTCGGTTTGGCTGGCCAGGCAGCGCCCGTCGCCCAGGGCGATGTCCGACAGGCCCATGATTTCGTCGCGCAGCATGCGCGATTGCATGTTCATCGAACGAAAACCCTGAGCCACGACCTGGGGGGGCAGGTAGGCGCCCGGCTGGCCCGGATCCGGACGCAGGCGGCTGATGCGGCCGCTGAACGGCTGGTCCGGCAGGCCCGAGCCGGCTTCCGCCAGCAGCAGGCTGCCATCGCCTTGCAGGCAAACCCCGCGAGGGTTGAGCAGGCCCTCGGCGATGACGTGATCCGGTCGCAGCACCTGCTCGAGCTGGGTGGGAATATGCAGAGCAACGGGCATGGTCTTCTCCTTGTTCAAGGCTGCCAGGGCGTGCCATTGAGATAGGCGGTCAGCAGGGAGCGTTGGCTCGGCGACATCGAACGCACCACGGACATGTACAAGGTGGTGTTCTGGTACTCGGGGGAGATCCGGGTGAGGATTGCCTGTTTGAAGCCCATTACCGCGTCTTGCTGGTTGAGCTGGATGTAGCGCGACATAGCAGGAAAGGCCAGGTAGTGGAAGCGCAGCACGTTCTCATAGACCTGGTCCCAGGTAATGATGCTGCCCGAAGGGATGCCGAAGTCGGTCCGGGCGTATTTGCGGAAGTTGTTAAAGGTCTGGCAGGCAGGGTTGTCGTTGATGGTGCAGGTCAGTGTGGTGAAGCCGGCCAGGCCACTGGAGCCTGTATCGGGGACGACATTGAAACTGATCGAGGACCGGCCGGCCGGTACCGTGAGTTCAGTCGGGAACTGGAGAAAGTCCCAATACTGATTTTCCGTATAAAGGTTGGTCGGGCCGGGGACGATGCTGATCGGTGTGTCCGTGGGCACCGCGCCACCCAGGTAGCGGGCCTGCAGGGTCACCTGTACTCCCGGGCTGTCAGGGTCGAGGTAGTTGTTGCGCTGATCGCTGTACACCCGATAGGGGCTTTCTGGGGCAGACAGCTTGCCGTTGCTGGCACTCCCCGGAGTGCTGATGTTCAGCGGCGTATTCTGTACCTGCTGTTGCTGGGTCGCGTTGAGTGGCACATCGATAAGGCCGCCGTACAGGTAATAGTCCTGCAGTTGCGGATCGGTGGGGGCGAAACTCGCCAGGGTGTCCGTCCCCACGGCAATGTTCACGGTGCCGAAGTCGGCGTTCGGACCTATGGGGCTGATGATGTCGTCGCGTCGTACGCGGAAGGTCTGTTTGGGGATCAGGTTGACCATGTCGATGCTCAACAGGCCGTTGGCGACCTCGGCATAGGCCGCGGTCTCGGTGTCCGGGTTGAGCAGTTGGCGTCCAGGCGGGCAGATCAGTGGCTCATCGGCATAGGCTGTGGCCAGGGTGCCGATGATCCGGCCGATGCTTGGATTAGGGCTGAACTGGCCAGCGGCGTAGTCGGCGTTCAACTGTTCGGTGGTCAGGGTCGGGCACATCTCGAACATCACGAAACGCAACACTATTCCTGTAGCCCCGGGCGCTTCGATCAGCGCCTTGAGCCCGGCGCTGTCTGGGTTGTAGCTGACGATGCTGCTCAGCGGGAAGGTCAGTTGAAAGGTGCCGCAACCGTGAAAGGACATCGGTGCGTCCATTCGCTGCGGGTCCAGTACCCGCGAGCCCACATCGAAGCTACTGCACACGGTGTCCCAGCGGATCAGCAGTTGGGGCGTGCTGCCGTTGCCGATCTGCAATCCGCCCACGAAGATCTGCGTGGTGGTGGTGGCGGTAGGGTCCAGGTCGACCATCATCGGGCCGGAGTAGGGGCCTTGCCCGGTTCCGGGCACCACGGAGCCGAGCAGGTACACCGGCTGGCCGATCAGATCGCCGTTCAGGGCGATGTTGCCTGGGCTGCCCTGGGAGCTGATCAGCGCGTTCTGCAGGGTCACTACGTGTTCGCCGTAGTGGTTCCAGCCACCGGCTGTGTAGCGGCTGTCGGGGCCTATTTCGGGATCGGGGGCATTGATCAGCGCGTACAGCTGATCATCACTGTAGCCCTGGGCGGTGGGCGCCACTGTCGAGGTGGTCAGGTCGAACAGTTCCATCCGGCTGGTGGGGCCGGTGGGCAAGGTCGGTGAGTTGTTTGGCACGCTGACGTCGGTGGAGATGCCGCCCCAGAAGTTCACCCGGGGGCCGTTCAATATGCTCATGGTCTATTCCTTGGCCTCGGAGGCGTGAGTGGCTGGGGCTTGGGCAAAACGGAACACGTAGGAGAAGTCGCTTTTGTTCAGGCTGTTCAATGGGGTCGCCATGGAGTGGCAGTTCATGCAGCTGCTGGTGGCCTGGATGTAGCTTTCCATGGTGACGTTGGCCGACAGCGCCGGTGTCGGTTGGCCGAGGGGGTTGCCGGGGTTATTGGGCTGTTGTGGCCGTTGGGTGGTGATCAATTGGTAGTACTTGAACACGCTGGACTGCACGGGAGGGCTGGTCTGGAACTGGGTGTTGATCTGCTGGGTGTTGCTAGTGATGGGGGTCACCCGGTTCAAGGGGTTCGGCGTCTTGAAGCTGGTGCCGGGCTGGGGTTGGCAGACCAGGCCGGAGCTCGCCGGTTGCCAGTTGCATGGCGACTGGTTGACGCTGGCGTCCGGTGCCTTGGCATCGTAGTAGGAGTAGAAGACCTCCGCCGCCGGCTGGTCCACCCATTTGCCTTGCTGCTGGATTTGAGGCGGTACGTTGTCGACCTGCTCGAACGTCGACCAGATCCACTGGGAAAAGCCGTTGACCTTGCTGATGATATGCAGGCCCACCAGCCCCAGGTTGGCCTGTTGGGTGCCAATGGGCTGACCCTGGTCATTGAACCGGGTGACTTCGGCCTGCATCGTCAGGTAGCGGCTGGTGTCGTCGCTGGGCGTCATGATGCGCCAGCTGGACTTGACCTCGGTGGCGTTGTCGGGAAAGGCGATGTTCGTTGCCGCATCGACGATGTTGGCGTTATAGAACTGGTTGTCGACGATGTAGGTGTAGGACACCTGGTTGGTGGCGATGTCGTAGTAGGTCGGGTTCTGGCGCTGATCGATCAGCCAGCCGCCTACCGCCTGCAGGTCCGATTGCACGACCTGCGTGTTCTTGACTGCGGCGATATTGATCAGGCTGAGGTTTCTGGTTTTCAGCGGCGTGTTCCAGGGCCCCGGGTTCTGCGCACCGGGCAGAAAGGTATCGGCAACGCTCTTGTAGGTCTGCCACACGGTATCGCCAGGGCTGCCCAGGGGCTTGCTGCAATCGGCCACTCCGCGCTGTCCCGCCTGGGCCGGCCAGTTCAGGTTGATGAACATCTTCCAGCTGTATTGATCGAAAGCCTGCTGCGACGCGCCCGCAGCAGGCACCGCAGCCGTGGGTGGGCAGCTGGTCTGCGGCGCCGCTGCGCTGGGCTGCAGGGCGCTGGCCTGCTGGCTGCCCAGGCCAAGCAACAACAGGGCGGTGAAACGGCTCCAAGGGTTCATGAGGCGGCTCCTGTCATGGCGAGGGGGGCGAAAGTTGGTTCCACTGCGGCCGCGCACCGTTCTTCAGCGATGGCGGTGGCGTGAAGAGCTGGCAGTCTGGCGGGTTGGCCGGGCACATCTTCGCCACCTGGTCCCAGGTCGTGGCCGGATTTGGTTTCTCGGTGCGCCAGTTGAGGTAGTTCTGGCTGACGATCGGCGCGTTGGCGACGCTCTCGTCACCGGAGAAATAGAACGATTGCGGATGCTGATAGGCCGGCTGGCCCGGGCCGTCGCTGCTGGCTTTCTTGTAGAACGCATAGCCGAACAGAATCGGGCTCGGCTGGACCGGGATCTCCAGCGCGTAGGCCTGCACGCTGCCATCCAGATGCTGGCTGCGGGCGGCGCTGTAGGGCAGGTGCTTGATGAAGTCCCGGCGCGGCGGGTGGTTCATGGGCGAGAACATGCAGCAGGCCGGCATGTCCTTTGGCCGGTCCTCGGGGTAGGTGAGGAAGTAGGCCTTGTTGCCCAGGGAAACGAAGGAGCAGGTGTAGTTGTTGTCCTTGATCGGGAAGATCGGCAGGCAGTACTTCTCGTAGTGCTCCATCATCGCCCCGGTGCCGTCCTTGTCGGCCGGCACATAGTCGTTGTCGTAGTAGCTGGTGCCCCGGGACACGGTGTAGTCGGCCGGTTTCAGGGTGCTGGGCGGGCTGCTGTAGGGCGGTGGGTTCTTCACGTAGTTGGCGGTGACCCGGTACATGATCCAGTCACTGACCCAGGTTGCCGGGTAGAGCGGATCGGCCGGCTCGCCGGGTTTGCGCTTGGCGATGCAGTTGTTGGTCTTGGCGTCGCACCCCCGGTCGTTGTGCACGCCCATGTTGAAGTAGACGTTGTCGGGGTAGGTCTCGGCCCATAGCGTTTGGCTGGCGCTCAGCAGGCTGGCGGCCAACAGCAGTTGCTTGAAGAGACTGGCGTTCATCTGACACTCCTTTGAAAGCGCCGGGCGACGGGGTCGCCCGGCATTCCATGAGCTGGCCTTTGCGGCTCAGCCGTGGGGGTAGTCGTTGAGTTTCAGCGGGATCGGTGGGTAGCCCTTGCTCACCAGGTCCTGGGCCCAGATCTCCAGCACCCTGCGCCGGCTTTGCGGCAGGTCCCGGGTGATCGGCATGGCCAGGGTGCTTTCCTCCTGGTAGTCCTTGCTGATCAGTACGATGAACTGGTTGATCGCGCCCTCGATGCGTTGCAGGGAGTTGAGCGGCATGAACTTGTTCATGATCGGGTAGAGGTAATAGAAGGGCTGGAGGATTCTGGGGAAGATGAACTCCTTCCAGATCCGCACGCTGGCGTCGTCCTGGGTGCACACCCGGTTCCAGCAGTCGATGAAGTCCTTGAGCATCTCCGGCTCCTGGGGCAGGACCCGCAGGGGCGCAAGGAAGTCGGTGTAGGCGTCGGTGTAGTTGAAGCTGAAGGGCACCGTCGGTTGCTGCTGGCCGTCCTGGATGAAGAAGCGCAAGGTCGGGAAGCCGGCCGCCACGGCCTTGACCGATACCTGGGCGATGCCATTGGCGTCGGTCAGGATCTGCGCCAGGCTGTACTGCACGGTGGCGTTCAGCGGGTCTGCCAGGGTGCCGCTGCGTGCCTGCCCATTGGTGAACTGCAGGCGGGGGCTCAGGGCCGCGGCCGAGGGCGTGGTCAGGAAGCTCTGGTAGAGCATGGGCTCGGATGGCTCGCTGTCCTCGACGTTCAGCACCGCGCTGAGCCGGCGGCCGCTGCCCACGTGCAACAGGCTTTCAGCGGTCTGGGTGCCGACGAACTGCGGTCGGTTCGACGTGTTGCTCCCGGGGTCCTTCGGGTAGTTGTTGAACAGGGTGAAGTTGGCCGCGTTACTGAAGGCCAGGTAATAGTCGCTGGTGGTCAGCATGTAGGCGTTGTTGTACTCCGCCACCCACAGCGCGGTGCCCGCGGGCGCGGGCTGGCCGTCGTACTGCACCATGATGCTCAGGACCCGGGTGTCGCCCACATCGATGAAGCAGCCGCTGTCGAGGACCTCGGCGGTCCACATATTCTGGGCGGCGGCGACCAGTTCCTGGCTGCCCTGCAACTGCAGTTCCAGGGCGCCCTGTTGCAACGCGGCCTGGTCGGCGGGGCTGATGGGCAGGTCCAGCAGGCCGGCGCGCTTGTCGAAGGCGGTCTGGCGATACTGTTCGAAGCCAAAGCTGGCGACTTTGTGGAAAGCGCCGCCAGTGGGCCGTACCCCGATGTCGTAATCACCGGCCAGGTATTTCCCGGGCACCGGAATTCCCTGGCTCAGGTCAGTGTTGGTGGGCGGCAGTGCGGCGCTGTCTCCGGCGGGATAGAACGGAAAGGTATTGCCCAGGTCCAGGGACAGGGTGTTGTCGTGCACTTGGGCGCTGATCACCCCCAGGGTCATGGCCGCAGGCTTGGTGTCTCTGGGAACCGCCTTGCACACCGGTACCGGGGCCTTGGGTTCCAGGCGCCGGCCGGCCGGAGCGGTGGGGTATTCATTGTCGAACCACAGGCCCAGAGTACCGGCGGTGCGGCTGTAGGCCGGGTTGAAGAAGATGTCGGCGACGTTATCCAGGCCCTTCTGGTACATCGCCTGCAGCGCGGCCATGGCTTCGGGCGTCTTGGAGTGGCTGTCCACCACCGGGAAGTCGTTGAAGATGCCGTTCTTGTCGTAGAAGGTCAGGTAGGTGGTGAACCGGAACATCAGGCCCTTGGCGTTCTGGTTGATCATCTCCTGTTGCAGGGTCTTCAGCAGTTGCGAGTCGCCGACGATCCACTGCAGCTGGTCTTTCGGGAAGCAGGTCTGCCAGGTGGTAGTCACGTAGCTCAAGCCGCCGAAGGCCCCCCAGTTGAAGTTGAGGAAGCGGTCGAGCATGCGGTACCGGCGCTTCAAGGTCAGGCCGCAGGTGGCGTCCCCCAGTACCAGTTTGTCGAAGTACAGGGCGGTGAAGGTGTTCTGCCAGGGGCTGATATCGACGAAGCGCGCGGCTGTGGGCGCGGCGCTGCCGAACGGGTTGCCCTGCAACTGGTAACACTTGTTCACCAGCGGGTCGTTGTCGATGTAGGTGTTGGCCTGGAACTCGCCACCGACGATCACCGAGCGGGTCTGCTCGTAGTCGACCAAGCCGCAGGCGTTGTCGCCGAACAGGTCCCATTCGGCGGGAATCATCGGGTAGCCACTGGGCGAGCCATTGGTGGGCACCTGCAGCACGTAGTCCGGCACGTTCTCGTAGGCCAGCGGGGCGATGGTCCAGGGCATCAGCTGTTGCGGGGCGTTCTGGTCGTTGATCCCGTAGTAGGACAGGAACGGCCAGTTCATGCGCATCTTCACCGCGTCATATAGCGGGAAAACGTCGTTGTTGTTGGCCGTCGGTGGGTTCCAGAACATGTGGCCATTGAAGTAGATCCGGGGAAAGTTCAAGACGCTCATGAGCTGCTCCTTAGCGCTGCCACTGGGCGCGTTTGAGCGACCAGACGTAGTCCAGTTTCTGGTAGCCGACGAAGTCGGAGTCCGGTAGTACGGTGGTGGGGTAGACGATCCCGCCATCCTCTTTCAAGGCGAAGTTGAAGTAGGTGTTGTTGCTCGAATAGGCCGCGGTGTTGTGGCAGGCCAGGCACGAGGAGTGGCTCTGGAAGGCTGATTCCAGCTGGGAGTTGGCCAGCAGCTTGGGCTCGGCCTGGGCCTGGTCGTACTGCACGCCGATCAACTCGTACTGGGCCAGTGTGGGGTTCTGCTGCTGGAAGGTGGCATTCACCGGCTGGGCCGCGTCAGTGGGCCCGGTGATGTTGGTCATGGGCTTGGCCGGCGTGCCGTTGGTCACGGTGTACTTGCTGTTGTTGCGGTTCTCGAAGGTGGTCCATACCCAGTCGTGGGTCAGCTTGTTGATGACGTGCATGCCGCTGAGGCCGGCGTAGCCGGTGTGGTATTGGCCCTGCTTGTCGACGTAGTAGGCCTGGGCGATGAAGTAGCCATCCTTTGCCAGTTGCGCCTGGAAGGTGCTATCGCTGCCGATCCACAACCAGGAGGTCTTCAGCTCCCAGGCCGTGGCGGGAAAGTTCAGGCTGCTGGTCAGGGCGGCAATGCCGTTCCGGTTGTAGATCTTCTGCTGGACGATGTAGTTGAAGGTGTCCTGGCCCATCAACATGTGAAAACGCACCGACTGGCCCCGTTGCGCTTCCGGCACCTGGTTGCCCATTTCCAGGGCCAGGCCATCGACCTGCTGGGTGCCGTTGTCGGTGCTGCCGTCGGTGTCGTTGCCCAGGTTGAGGAACAGCCCGCTGGTGTTCATGCCCGGGATCTTCTGCGCCTGGGTCTGCACCTGGCTCGGCAGGTTGGCCTGGGTGCTGTAGGGCTGGGGAGCCTGCCCCTTGCTCAGGTAGACCTCATCGGATGGTTTGAACGTCTCCCAGAGCCGCTCCGGGCTACCGGAGCCGGCCGGCTGGTTGAGGCACACAAACCAGTTCCATGCCATGGTTTCCGGGCTCTGCTTGAAGGTGCTCAGGGTGCCGGCCTGGTCACCATTGAACGTCAGGAAGTTGCTGCAATTGAAGGCAGGCGTGGTCTGTGCGTGAGCGAGGCCGCTCAACACACCGAGCACGACTATAGGGATGGTTCGCCGCATGGAATCTCCTTGGCCTGAGCCGTATCGTCATAGGGGCGCCCTAGGAAATGCTCTAGGAGCAGGTGCTTTACCGCGGTGGCCGGCAGGTGCGCCGGCAGGGGTAAATCGCAATCGGTGATGAGCAGGGGCCCTGCCTCGGCACTGCTGGGCAAGCGTCCGTGGCTGCCGCGAATCAGTGAGGTGTCCAGGGGAATCAGGTCCATGTAGTAGCGAAAGCCGAGCTTCTTCTGCAGCAGCCGACGAGCGACCCGCAGCTTGGGAAAGCGGATCGCCGGGTCGATGAACAGCTCCAGTGGGTCGTAGCCCGGCTTGCGGTGGATATCCACAGTGCGGGCGAAATCCGGGGCCAGGCGGTCGTCGAACCAGTAGTAGTAATCGAACCAGAAGCCCGGGGCGGCCACCGCCACCAGCTCGCCGCTGCGTGGGTGATCGAGCTGGCAGGCCTGCTGCTCGCTCCTGTCCAGCACCTGCTCGATACCGGGCTGGCGCAGCAGCAGGGCCTTGACCCGGGCAATGTCCTCGGGCTGGCGCACATAGACGTGGGCGATCTGGTGGTCGACCACGGCGAAGGCCGCGCTGGCGCCGGGGTCCAGCAGCTCCCAGCTCAGTGAACGACGTACCTGCAGCAGACCTTGCTCGCGCAGCACGCGGTTGATCGAGATGGACTGCTGCACCGCCTCGATGCCGTATTCGGAGACCAGCATCACGGCCGCGCCTTGCTGCTGGGCAAAATCCAGCAGGCGCCCGACTTCATGGTCGATGGCCCGCACTTCGTCGCTGATGGACGGATGCTCCGGCCCCAGGCGTTGCAGGCTGTAGTCCAGGTGCGGCAGGTAGATCAGTTGCAGGTCGGGGCGGCTGATCTGGAACTCGGCGATGGCGCAGTCGACGATCCAGCGGCTGGAGGCAATCCCCGCGGCCGGGCCCCAGAAGCTCGGAAAGGGGAACTCGCCGATCTGCTGTTCGATGCGTTCGTGCAGCCCCGGAGGCGACGAATAGAGGCCGAACATCTTGCGCCCGTCGGCCGGGTAGTGGGGGCGCGGGGTGATGGCTGCCTCCACCTGGGCATACATGTTGAACCACCAGAACAACTGGCTGCAGCGCAGGCCGGGGATCTCCCGTTGCAGCGCCTGCCAGACCTTTTCACCCTGGATCAGCGCGTTGGGCTGCAGCCAGAAACGCACCTCGGCCTGATCGCGGAAATACCAGCCGTTGCCGACGATGCCGTGTTCCGAAGGCGGCAGCCCGGTGAGGATCGAGGCCTGCACGGTGGAGGTCACGGCGGGGAACACCGGGCGCAGCCGGGCCATTCGCGCCCGTTGCAGCAGGTTGTTGATCCGCGGCGTGGCCGGCCCCAGCAGGCTGGGTGTCAGGCCCACCACATTGATCAGCAGCAAGGGCTGGCGCGGGCGTTCAGAAGGCATGGGCCGGAGCCTCCAGGGCAGACGAGTGGGTACGCAGCAGATGCCGCTGGCGCAGTTGGCCCTCGACCCATTGCAGCTCGGCGGCGATGCCTTGCAGCAAGGCCTGCTCGCTGTCCGGGCGCAGCGCACCGGGCAGCACGTTCCAGCTGTAGGTTTCCACCTCCAGCACCGGCTGGAAGTTCGGGTGCGCGGCGAGAAAGTCGAAGGTGCGCAGCAAGGCCTGCTGGCTGCCGCTGAGCTCGGCCAGTAGAAACTGTTCGCTGAACAGCGGCACATGAAAGTGAATGCGCAACTCGGGGCATTGCCCCTGGGCCGGTTCGGCGGCGTCCAGGGCCCCGGGCAGGTCGGCCCAGGCCAGTAGCTGCCCGGCCAGATCCCGGGCCTTGACCTGATGCAGGTAGGTGGCTTCGGCGAAGTTGCCCAGGGCCTGCAGTACCTGCTGGCGGCGTGGGCGATCGGCAAACGGCAACTGGCAGATCAGGGCGTTGGACAGCTGGATCTTGCCCACCGGAACCCGCGCATCCAGCAGCCGTTGCAGGGATTGGTAGCAGTCTTCGAAGACCACCGCCTGATGGCAGACGTCGAAGCACAGCGCCAGGTAGCCATGATGGGGATCGGTGGCCTGCCAGTGCTTGAAAAAGGCCAGGGCCTGATCGGTGTTTTCCAGCACGCAATCCGGCTCCATCTCCAGGCACACCAGGATCTTCCTGCCGCTGCTGCGATGCAGGCTGGCCAGCTCGGCGGTCAGTTGCCGCAGGTGGGTTTCGGCCTGTTGCTGCTGGGCCTCGTCCCAGGTGGCGGCATAACCGAAGGGCACGCTGGAAATCACCCCCTGCTGGCAATCCAGGGGCAGAGCGGCGGCCAGCAGATGCGCCAGTTGCAGGCTGTATTCCAGGCGCTGGGGTTCGGCCCAGGTGGGCCGGTAGACCTCGGCCTTCACTGCGCCTTCATGGAACTGGCCATAGGGGAAACCGTTGAGCGAGGTCAGGCGCAGGCCACAATCGTGCAGCAGTTCGATGAAGGCCTCGCGCACCTCGGGCACCTGTAGTTCGGCGGCGGCCTGGGCGCTGATCCACAGGCCGCTGTCCTGCACCGCCAGCCCACGCTGACGCCGCACGCCCTGGAAATGTTCCTGGATCGACGCCCGCAGGCCGGCCACGTCACGGGCCGGGTGCACGTTGCTGCAGTAGCCGATCTGCGCGGCGTTCCAGCCGGCCCGGGCACTCATTTGACCACCGGTTCCTGGCCCCTCAGGGCCGAGTTGTCCTGCCACTGGCGGCGCTGGTCGATCGGCAGCGGGGTGCTCACCAGTTGCTTGTCCAACTGCCCGCTCTGGGCGAAGAAATCCACCGGGTTGTGGAATAGCACCTGCTCCACCTGGGCTTCGCTGAAGCCGGCGGCGAGCATGGCCTGGCCGGTCTTGGGCACCTTGAGCGGGTCGCTGATGCCCCAGTCGGCGGCGCTGTTGACCACCATTTTCTCGGTGCCGTACTGCTGCAGCAGGGCCACCATGCGCTGCTCCGACATCTTGGTGTTGGGGTAGATCGAGTGTCCGCGCCAGCAGTCGCTGTCCAGCACCAGGGGCAGGGTCAGTTCGTTGAGGTGATCGATGATCACCAGGTTTTCGGCGATGCCCACCTCGCGGATCACCGCCAGGGTGCGCTTGGTGCCGCCGATCTTGTCGCGGTGCGGGGTGTGCACCAGCACCGGCAGGTTGAACTGTCTGGCCAGTTCCAGTTGCGCGGCGAGAAAGCGATCTTCTTCCGGGGTGATGTCGTCGTAGCCGATTTCCCCTACCGCTACCACGCCGTCCTTGACCAGGTAGCGCGGCAGGATCTCCAGCACTTCGTTGGCCACCGACAGGTCGTTGGCTTCCTTGGGGTTGAGGCCGATGGTGCAGAAATGGTGGATGCCGAACATGCTGGCGCGAAAGCGCTCCCAGCCCAGCAGGGTGTCGAAGTAGTCGATGAAGCTGCCGACGCTGGTGCGCGCCTGGCCTTGCCAGAACGCAGGCTCGATGACCCCGGTGATGCCGGCGGCGGCCATGTTCTGGTAGTCGTCGGTGGTGCGGCTGACCATATGAATGTGCGGGTCGAAGTACTTCGCCATGGTGGCTCCTTGCTTGAGTGCGGGAAAAATCGTGGGCTCAGCTGCCGGGGGTCAACCGCCTGCCGGGAAGTGGTCGCGCCAGTGCGCAGGCAATCGTCCCTGCTGGTACAGGCCTCGCAGGCGCTGCAACTGGGCCTGGCTCAACAGCTCGAAGGCAATGGCCTGGGGCAGGCCGTCGGCGACCTCGCGTTCGGCGGCCAGCTGTTCTTCCATCAGGTCCAGGGCCAACTGGTTGAGGTCGACGCTGCGCCGTTCTACCAGGCCGTGGATGTGGCGGCTGTCCAGGCCCATGCCCAGGGTCTTGAGCACCAACTGGTGGAAGGCCCGTTCCGGGTAGTGGCGCGCGGCAAAGGGGTTGTCCAGGGCGATGGCGGCGAACACCTCGCGGTTGTTGGTGCGCCCGGCCTGGAGCGCCAGGTCGAGGCTGGCCCCCTGGCTGTCGAGGTCATCCAGGGCCTTGAGCAGGGCAGCCTTTTCCTGGTCGTCGCCCCAGAGAAACAGCTGGCGCAACAGGGCCAGTTGCCCGGCGCCGGCCTGCTGCTCCAGCAACTGGGCCAGCAGCAGCGCCCGGGCCAGTTGAGTGCGGTTGCAGTCCGGGCTGGGGGCCAGCGGTGGGCTGGCCAAGCGGCGCCGACACTGACTGCTGAGCAGCATCAGGGTGTTGGCCGAGGGCTGCCGGGCCAGTTGTTCCCGGGCTTGCTGCCACCAGCTTCGGCTGTCGTCGTCCAGATGCCGTTCCAGCAATTGCTGGCGCTCGGCGAAGGCACCATGGCGAATGGCAAGCGCCGGCGGCGCAGGGGCGATGGGATCCATGTTCATGTCGGCTTGATCCAGCGTTGAAGGTGGGGAAGCAGAAAGAACACCAGCACACACAGCAGGCTGCCCAAGGGCTGGTTGGCCACCGCCAGCACCAGGGCGTCGAACAGCGGCAGGGCGGCCAGTCCGGCACCGATGAAGGCGCGGACCTGCCGTTGTTGCGGGTTGGCCAGGTGGCGCTGGTAGTGCCAGCCCAACCAGCCCAGCCACAGCAGCAGGACCAGCCAGAACACGCTGTTGCCGGCATAGGCGGCCAGGAGCAGAGGGCTGAGCATGAGCAGCAGCGGCAGGCGGCTGAGCAACTGGTTGCGATGCTCCAGGCGGGCCAGGTAGGTCAAGCCGGCGATGTAGGTGCCCAGCAGCGCGGCGCACAGCCACAATGGCTGGGGCGGCATGGCCAGGCTGGCGGCGGCGGTCAGGTACAGCGCCGAGCGGCAGCCGCCCATCAGCCAGACGCTGTGGGGATATTTCTTGTGCAGAAGGTTGTAGCCAAGGATAAACAGCAGCAGCAATCCGGCGCTGGCCAGCAGCCAGTGGGGCTGGGCAATCATCCGGCTCAGGCCGAGGACCGCCAGCGCCGCCAGCAGCAGCAGTGCGGCAGTGGCCAGGCGGACCTGGGCGCGGCTGACCAGGCCGAGAACGATCGGCCGCGGGTTGTGGTGCTGCTGGTCCCAGTCGGCGTCCATCAGGTCGTTGAGCAGCATGCCCGCCAGGTACAGCGCCGAGAGCGCCACCAGCAGCAGGGTCCAGACCAGCGGCGAGGGCGGCGCCAGGGTGGTAGCGCTGCTGGCCAGCAGCGCGGCGGCCAGGGCATTGGTCCATACCGTTGGCAGGTTGGAGACCCGGCCCAGGGTCAGCCAGGTGGTCAGCGACGATTGGGTCATTGCGCGCACCCCGGGCCCCAGGCGAAATCCGGCCCGCCGAAACCCGCCAGGCGCAGCAGGGCCTGTTCCATCAGCGGCATGTCGATCTGGTGCACATCCACCGACTGGCCCAGGCGGTTGAGCATCGGGATCGACAGCTGGCCCCCCAGGTGCTGGCGGAACTCTTCCAGGCCCACCAGGATCGGCGAACGCCCCTGGTTGTCCCGCAGGCTCAGTTCCGGCGGGCAGAGGTTGAAGCCGAGCCTGTCCAGCAGTCGCAGCATGCGCTGGCAGTCGGCGTCGGACAGCAGGCCGCTGGCGTTGGCATACAGCGCATCCAGGGCCATGCCCACGGCCACCGCTTCACCGTGGCGCAAGCGATGCTGGCTGAGGTTCTCCAGCTTGTGGGCGGCCCAGTGCCCGTAGTCCAGGGGGCGGCCATTGCCCCGTTCGAACGGATCGCCGGCACCGGTGATATGACCCAGGTGCAGTTCGGCGCAGCGGCGAATGGCGTAGCGGCTGGCGTTGTGCTCGAAACCGGCCAGGGCTTCGGCCTGCTGCTCCATCCACTGGAAGAACGCGGCATCCTTGATCACCGCGACCTTGACCGCTTCGGCCAGGCCGGCAATCTGGTCCCGGTGGGAAAGGCTGAGCAGCAGCTGGAAGTCGTTGATCACCGCTGTGGCCGGGTAGAAGGCCCCCAGCAGGTTTTTCTGGGCGAAGGCGTTGATGCCATTCTTCACCCCGATGCCGGCATCGTTCTGCGCCAGCACGGTGGACGGGATGCGGATCAGGCGCATGCCCCGGTGGAAGGTGGCGCAGGCATAGCCCACTGCGTCCAGCACTGCGCCGCCGCCCAGGGCCAGCACATAGCAGTGGCGATCCAGGCCGTGTTCCAGCATCTGCGCGTACAGCTGCTGGAGCACGTCCGGGGTCTTGCTCAATTCGCCGGCCGGCACCGCGATCGGTGCGGCCTGCAGATGCAGGTCGGCGGCGTGGGCGCTGAAGTAGTGGTCGATCTGCAGCGGCAACTGGGGCGAGCACAGCAGCAGTTGTTCATCGACAAACACAAGCACCGTGGTGCGCCCCGGGTTCTGCCGGGTCAGTTGCTGGTGCAGGCAGGGGTTGTCGGCCTGGAAGATGTGATCGGTGAACAGCACCGGGTAGTGGTAGCTCACCTGGAAGCGGCCTTCCAGAGACTGCGCCTGATCGTACCGGGGCTGGGCCAGGCGGCTCTTGAACAGGCTGCGGGTGCCGAGGAACAGCCCGGGCAGCACCATGCTGGCGAGAATGGTTGCCAGCAGGGCGTTCTGTTCCACCAGCAGGCTGCCGATGGCGGCATAGGCCAGGGCCAGCCCGGCGTTGGCCAGGGTGGTGACCAGGAGAAACTGGCGCAGCGGATAACGTTGCATGCCGGCGGCCAGCACCGAGGTTTCTGCCAGCACCGGCACGCCACGCAGGCACACCAGCGACAGGGTGCTGAGGCGATAGGCCAGTTGCCCGGGTTGCCAGGTCCTGAGCCCCAGCCAATTGGACAGCAGGCGGAAGTAGCCGGCCCCCAGCCAGTAGCCAAGGCTGGCCCCCAGGCACAGGCCGATGAAGATCACCAGGTAGCCGCCAATGGCGCCCAGGGCCGCCACGGCCAGCAGTGCCACCAGGCTGGAGGGCACGGGCAGCAGCACGTCCAGGGCCAACAGGGTTACCAGCAACAGGGCCAGGCTCAGGCGTTGTACGGGATCGGTGGGAAGGAAGGTGCCCAGGTGACTCAGCAGCTGTTGGATCTGCTGTTCAAACAACAGGAAACTGGCGATAACCAGGATCGAGAATAGTAATAACGAGAGCCAGTAATTTTCGGCCGCACCCTTGAGTGAAAAGGCACGAGACAACGAGCTGCGCTTCATCAAGCGTCCCTCTTGATTGATATGACTGGATTCCGTGTCAGTGTCAGCTGGGTAGGGCAGGAGGGCGTCTGGTTATTGAATTCCTCGACGGTTTTTATTGATCTTCTGGCGGCTGAAGAACACTTCAGTGGCGAGTAGCTATCAACTTAGTCAAGGCCGAGGGTTTTGCAAGTAAGTTGAATGAAGTGGCCTGCAAGGCATTTTTATGGCTTCAGGGGAAAGTGCGTGTTTAGTCCGGGACGGCTCCGCTGAACGTCTTGCAAGAAGTCTGATGGAGCCTGTTCTTGCTCAATGAATGCTGGGGGTGGTATAGGCGGAGGGGCTGTTTTTTACTTTGCTATAAATATTATGAAAATTGGATATATAGAAAAAATCGTTCCATGAAAGCGCACTAAGTCATGTGCGAGGGCAGCTCTTGATGGATTTTTACAAATGTTTCAAATCAGGTTTTGAAATAACGGATTAACCCTTGATTACTATTAGTCAGCTATTTAATGGCTTGCTTATTAATGAGGAGTTATTTAGTTGTTCCATAGAGCTGTCCGAGCGGGTTGCCGGGGAGTGTTTTTTTGTTAATAGGAATCATTCGTGCGCATTATGGTTAACTTGTAGGTCCTGCAACTATTGGCATTTGCCGCTATTAACCTCTCGGTAAACAGCGGCGAACTTAATCCGGGAAATGCCTGGTGCCATGAAGTTGCGGTGAGCCACGGCTCACCGCTTGCGGGTGATCAAGCCGCAGGGGCCTGCCCGGCCGCCAGAAACTGCTCGGTGGACAGCACGCTGGCATAGGCGAACGCCAGGGCCGCCATCACCGCACTTTGTACCTGGGCGGCGGGCACGCGCTGGCCAGCGAACTCCAGGTCGAGAGTGGCACAGGCGTCATGGATCACCTTGACCGGGTAGCCCAGGTCGGCAGCGGCCCGGGCAGTGCCTTCCACACACATGTGGCTCATGTTGCCGACGATCACCAGTTCCTCGATGCCCTGCCGCGTGAGCAGCGATTGCAGCTCGGTGTCGCGGAACGCGTTGACGAAATGCTTGAGCACCACCGGCTCATCGGCGTGGTTCTGGACCTTGGGGTGCAACTGCGCACCGGGGGAACCGGGAGTGAAGAAGGGAGCGTCGTCGGAGGTGAATTCGTGGCGGATGTGCACCACAGGTTCAGCGTTCTGGCGAAATGCCTGGATCAGCCGGGCGGCGTTGTCCGCTGCAGTGTCGACGCCGATCAGGGGCCACTTGCCGTCGGCGAAGTAGTCGTTCTGGATATCGATTACGATGAGTGCCTGTCTGGCCATGGGTAATACCTGCGGGTGAGTGATTGACGTGGGAGCCAGTATCGCCACCGGTCGTTCCTTCGAGGATTGGCCGCACCGACATTAACCGGGGGAAAACTGACAGTGGGTATTCAAGGCACGCACGCCGAATTGGGGGTACTGCTCTATCCCGGTGTGCAGATGGCGGCGGTACATGGCCTGAGCGACTTGTTCGAGGTGGCCAACCGGATTGCCGGCGAACAGCCGCAGGCGCAGTTGCCGCGGTTGCGCGTCAGCCACTGGCAGGCCAGCGGCGAACTGCCTCCGGTGCGGGTCCACGACAGCCTGGCCGAAGCCCCCGGGGCCTTGCTGGCGGTATTGATCCCGCCTTCGCTGGCGGGCTTCTCAAGCCATCAGTCATCTGCCGCCCTGATGGACTGGCTGCGCCAGCAACACGCCGCCGGAGCCACCCTGGGCGGGGTCTGTGTGGGCTCGATCCTGCTGGCCGAAAGCGGCCTGCTCGATGGCCGCAGCGCCACCACCCACTGGACCTCGGCCCAGGCCTTCGCCGAGCGTTACCCACAGGTGCGCCTGGAAGCGGACAAACCCATTGTCGATGACGGCGACCTGATCACCAGCGCCGGGCTGATGGCCTGGGCCGAGCTTGGTCTGCGCCTGGTGAACCGCTTGCTGGGGCCGAGCATCGCCAGTGCCACGGCGCGCTTTCTGGTGATGGAACACAGTGCCAGCGCGAGCCAGTGCGGCAGCAATTTCGCACCGATCCTCAGCCACGGCGACGGGGCGATTCTCAAGCTCCAGCACTGGCTGCAGGCCAATGGCGCGGTGGATGTTTCGCTGCCGGTGATGGCGCAGCAGGCGGGGCTTGAGCCGCGCACCTTGCTGCGGCGCTTCCGGGCGGCCACCGGCCTCAAGCCGACCCAGTACTGTCAGCACCTGCGGGTGGGCAAGGCCCGGGAACTGCTGGAGTTCACCAACGGCAGCATCGATCACATCGCCTGGACCGTGGGTTATCAGGATCCTGCCACCTTTCGCAGCCTGTTCCGGAAAATCACCGGGCTGGCGCCCAGTGAATATCGCAATCGCTTCGGTGCCACCTCAACGGCTGCAAGCCGGGTACCGTAACCCGGCTGCGGCCTGTTCAGTGGCCGGCCACTGCCCGGACGCTGCCGCCGGCCGGCGCGAACGCTAGCGGGTTGCGGCGATCCAGGTGGCCGCTCAAGACGGTCAGGGCCAGGGCCACCAGCACCACCAGCGCGCCGATCCAGGCGGTGTGGATCAGCCCCAGGTGAGCGACGATCAAGCCCCCCAGCCAGGCTCCACCGGCAATCCCCAGGTTGAAGGCGGCAATGTTCAGGCCGGACGCCACGTCCACCGCCTGGGGTGTGTAGTGCTCGGCCTGACGTACCACATAGACCTGCAGCCCCGGTACGTTGCCAAACGCCACCGCGCCCCACAGCAGCACGGTCAGCAGCGCCAGCCATGGGTTGCCGGCGGTGAGGCTGAGCATCAGCAGCACCGCGGCGAGCAGGGCGAAGATGATCTTCAGGGCGCCGATCGGTCCGCGTCGGTCCGCCAATTTGCCGCCCCAGATATTGCCCACCGCCACCGACACGCCGTACACCAGCAGCACCAGGCTCACGGTGCCGGCGCTGAAGCCGGAAATGTCCTGGAGGATCGGCGCCAGGAAGGTGAAGGCGATGAACGAGCCGCCGTAACCCACCGCGGTCATGGCGTACACCAGCAGCAGGCGCGGTTGCTTGAGCACCTGCAGTTGTTGCAGCAGCGACGCCGGCGGGCGGTGGGTAATATTCTTCGGCACGAACAGCAGGCTGCCGATAAAGGCGATCACCCCCAGGGCGGACACTGCGAGGAAGGTTTCGCGCCAGCCCAGATGCTGGCCGATAAAGGTGCCCAGGGGTACGCCGGTGACCAGGGCCACGGTGAGCCCGGTGAACATGATGGCGATCGCGCTGGCGGCTTTTTCCTTGGGCACCAGGCTGGTGGCGATGGTCGAGCCGATGGAGAAGAACACCCCGTGGGCCAGGCCCGTGACAATCCGTGCCAGCACCAGGGATTCATACCCGGGTGCTTTCCAGGCCAGCAGGTTGCCAAGGGTGAACAGCACCATCAGCGACAGCAGCAACAGCTTGCGCGGCACCTTGCCGCTGAGGGCGGTGAGCACCGGGGCGCCAATCGCCACGCCCAGAGCGTAGAGGCTGACCAGCAGGCCGGCGGACGGCAGGCTGACCCCGAGGTCGGTACCTATGGTGGGTAGCAGGCCAACGATAACGAACTCCGTCGTGCCGATGGCGAATGCGCTGAGGGTCAGCGCGAGCAGGGCAATGGGCATCACTGCAACTCCGGTGAAAGTGGGATTGGCGCGCAGTGTCCGGGTTTGACTCGTGCGGAAAAATAGCCCTATCGGCACAAGATATTTGCCTGTGGGTCAAGGATCCCGGAGCCCGTCGTTCACCGGCGCGCCGGCCCCGGGGGCAACTGAAGCGAACTTGCCGGGCGTTTGCTGATCAGTTCCTTACAGACCCTGCTGAAGGAGCCCTGCGTTGTGTTGAATTTCAAGACCGCGATCTTGCTCGGGATGCTGCTCGTTCTGGGCAGCAGCGAGCTCTGCGCCGCCACTGCCGCAACAGCCCCGGCGGCGGCCCCGGCCAAGCCGGAACTGCTGGTGGAAGGGGGCCTGCTGGGCGCCATCAGTTCGAGCATCGACGATGTCCAGGACAAGCTCGACCTCAATGAAAACCTGATCGACGCCTGGCGCCTGCGGGCCGACCGCGCGGCGGACGAAGTGGGGCGCCTGGTGAACCAACCCTCGGACCGTTCGGGCTGGAGCGTGGCCGGGGATTTCCTCACCTTGTCCGGCACCTGGCTGGGCAGCTTCGCCCTGCTCACGGTGCTGGCCGGGCTGCTGGTACGGCGGCTGAGCCAGCGGCCCTGGCTGCAAGCCCGGCCCCGAGGCCAGGGCCTGTTGGAATACCTGCTGCCTTACACCTTGCCGGCCTTGGTCTGCCTGCCGCTGACGCTTTACGTCAGCCATTCCCTGAACGGTTCGGTGGGGCGGGCGCTGGCCCTGTGCCTGGCCTATGCCACCAGCAGCGGCATCGTCTCGACCTCGGTGCTGTTGTGCCTGATCGTGATGTTCAACGTCGGGCACAAGCGGCCCGCGGTGCGGATCATCCGTGGCTACTGCCCGAAACCGCTGTTTCTGATCGGTTTCCTTGCGGCTCTCAGCGATGCCCTGACCAGCCCGCAGATCGCCCGCCAGCTGGGGGGCAATATCACCAGCAGCGTGGCGGTATTCACCGGCCTGCTGGCCTCGCTGATCTTCGCGGTGCTGGTGATCCGCCTGCGCCGGCCGGTGGCGCACCTGATCCGCAACCGCTCTCTGGCCCAGCGTCTGAAACAGCCGGCGTTGCAGGAGTCGCTGCGGATCTTTTCCGGGCTCTGGTACTGGCCGATCCTGCTGATGGTGCTGGTCTCGGCGGTGAGCCTGATCGGTGCCGGCGAGGACAGCCAGCAGGCCCTGCGCTGCGCCTTGCTGACCACCGTGCTGCTGATCGCCACGGTGTTCCTCAGCACCGTGCTGCAGCACCTGTTCAAGTCCCGTAGCGCCCAGACGATTCAGCGCAGCAGCGCCTACAAGGAGCGTTTCCTGAGCCTGTTGCACGCCCTGCTGCGGATCGTCATGGCCATCGCCTTCATCGAGATCCTCGGGCGCATCTGGGGGATCTCGCTGTTCGAGTTCGCCCAGCGCAATACCGTGGGCCGGGCCATCAGCGACTCCCTGAGCAGCATCGGCCTGATCTTCCTGGTGACCTGGCTGCTGTGGGTGGTGCTCGACACAGCGATCCAGGAGGCCCTCAAGCCACCGGCCAACAAGCGTTCGGCGCGTCAGCCCAGTACCCGGGTCAAGACCATCCTGCCGCTGCTGCGCAATGCGATCAAAATCATCCTGGTGGTGATCTGCGCGATCACCACCATGGCCAACCTGGGGATCAACGTCGCGCCGCTGCTGGCCGGTGCCGGGGTGGTAGGCCTGGCCATCGGCTTCGGTTCCCAGCAACTGGTGCAGGACGTGATCACCGGCCTGTTCATCATCATCGAAGACACCCTGTCCATTGGTGACTGGGTGGTGCTCGACTCCGGCCATGCCGGCACCGTCGAGGGCCTGACCATCCGCACCCTGCGCCTGCGCGACGGCAAGGGTTTCGTGCATTCGGTGCCGTTCGGCCAGATCAAGGCGGTCACCAACCAGTCGCGGCAGTTCGCCTATGCCTTCTTCTCGGTGCAGTTCACCTACGACACCGACGTCGACAAGGCCATCGAACTGATCCGCGAAGCCGGGCGCTCCATCAGCGAGGACAGCTTCCTGCGCTACAACCTGCAAGGCGGCCTGGACGTGTTCGGGGTGGACAAGATGGACCTCAACGGCGTGGTGCTGACGGCCCAGTTCCGCACGGTGTCCGGCGGCCAGTACGCGGTGAGCCGGGCCTTCAACCAGCGTCTGAAAAAGCTTGTGGATAACTGCCCCTGGGTGCATTTCGCCCAGACTTATCCACAGCCGGTGGTGCTGCCGGCGCGGCGGGTGCATGAAGACGAACCGGAACAGGACGACTCGGCGCTGCTGCTCCCCGAATCCCCCCGCCCGCAATGATTGCGCAACGACGGCCAGCGTAAGGGCCGTTGGATCTGGCGCAGGGCTCACGGGCCCTTTCGCCGGCAAGCCGGCTCCTACGAGGGTGGGCGTGGATTGTCTGGAAGGGCGCCTGCTGCCTGGGTAGGAGCTGGCTTGCCAGCGAAGAGGCCGCTGGATGTGGCTCAGGGCTTCGGGCCCTTTCGCCGGCAGCCGGCTCCTACGGGGGGAGGTCAGTGCCGGATGAGCTTGTTGCGCAGGGCCTGGGCGGCCTGGGGTTCCAGCTCCAGCCACAGGTGCTGGGTGCCGCCGATGTCGGCGGCCGCCGGCAGGCCGTCGCGGAACACCAGGCGGTTGCCGCTCAGGGCCGGGACCTTGGGCCCGGGCAGCAGGGTCCCGGCAAGGTTCAGCGGGTCGACGCCGCACACCGCGATCAGGCTGCCGTCATGGGGCCGGCGGCGCACTTCGCGCAGTAGCGGGATGGCTTCCGGCAGGGCGAACTGCTCGCCGGCCAGGCCGCTGACGAAGCGCCCGCCGCGAATTTCTCCGCGGGCTTCCAGGCGATGGAAGGTACGCAGCAAATCGCGCCAGTTGGGCAGCCAGTCGGCCTCGCGCTCCAGCAGGCGCCAGAACACCACGCCATAGCGGCGTAGCAGGGTCATGGCCACGTGCTCCAGGGTGGCGGCGCTATCCTCGCTGGCGGCGCGGCGCAACAAGGCCCAGCGCCCCGCGTCGTCCATTCTTCCGACGAAGGCGCCGCGACCCCGTCGGCTGCTGCGGTTCTGGCGCTTGCTGGCCGGGGTGATCAGGGCCCGCAGCCCGGCGAAGCTGTCGGCATTCACCCATCCAGCGCCCACCAGTTCCTGCAGCACGGTTTCCAGTTCGCTGCGCAGCAGGTGGGCTTCTTGCAGCAGTTCATCGAAAAACAGTGCGCCCAGCTGGCTCAGTACGGCGTGAACCTTCTGCGCCTTGGGTGACAGGTCACTGCTGTCGATGGGGCAGGTCAGGGCGTTCCAGAGCGCCACGCGGGCCCGGGGCAGCAACACGATAGGGGTGCTGCGCAGGGCGCTGCCGGCGATCTTGCCGCTGCTGTTGATCCGGCTCCAGACCACCTTGCCGCTGCGGCACAGGTCATCCAGCCAACTGGCGGAGTAATCCTTCAGGCGCGCCGGCAGCAGGCCGCTGTCCCAGGCCGAGGCCGCTGCGGGGTAGCCTTCGAACTGCGCGACCAGCTCGGCCAGCATGGCGCTGCCCTGGCCCTGGGTACCCGGCGACAGGTGCTGCCAGTCGAACAGAAAGCGCATGAAATCCTGCAAGGCTACCGGTTCGATTTCCCGGCGCAGGCGCTTCACCGTGTAGCGGTGGATCCGCGCCAGCAGGTGACGTTCGCACCATTGTTCTTCATCGCCGCCAGGGCTGAAGCGCCCCCGCAGCACATAACCTTCGCTCTCCAGCTGGATCAGCGCCTGGTGGATGCTGGAAGCGGGCAGGCCCAGGGGCGCGGCGATCTGCGCCAGGGTCAGGGGAGCGAAGCCGCTGAGGCGGGCGCGAATCAGCTCCACCAGGGCCGGCTGTGCCTCCCAGGCCTGGTCGAAACCGGGCACCGGTTGCAGCGCGGGTTGCAAGGCGGCCTGAGGGTACAGCGCCCGCAGACAGCAGATGCGCTCCAGGGCCAGCCACAAGCCGCCGCCCGGGCCGGCCTGCAAGCGGCAGGCGCGGCCCTGGCTGGAAAGGGCTTGCAGCCACTCGGGCCAGTGGAGGTTGGCCTGGGCCTCGGCTTCGCTGATACAGGCCAGGCTCATCAGCGCTTCGTGCATTTCATCGGCACTGGCCGGGGCTGGCCAGGCTTCGGCGGCCACTGCGGCAATCGCTTCGGCATCCAGGGCGCCCAGGTCGTCGGTGGCTTGCGGGTCGCTCCAGCGCCGGGCCAGCACCGCCTGGGTACGGCGTTCCTCCAGGGGCGCGTCATCGAGAAAGGTGTAGGGCTTGGCGCTGAGGATTTCCGCCGCCAGGGGCGAGGGCGCCGGCAGTTCGCGGCTGAGCAGGCGCACCTGGCCCTGTTCCATGCGCCGCAGCAGGTTCAACCAGCCTTCGCTGTCCATGGCTTCGTGCAGGCAGTCGTCGAGGGTCTGCTCCACCAGCGGATGGTCGGGAATCTCGCGCTCGCCGGCCAGGTTTTCCAGGCAGGCGATCTGGTCGGGAAACACGCTGGCGATCAGGTCTTCGCTTTTCATCCGCTGGATCTGCGGCGGCACTTTGCGCCCGCCGCTGTAGCGCGGCAGGGCCAGCGCCACTCCGGCGTTCCAGCGCCAGCGCACGCCGAACAGCGGTGCGTCCAGCAGCGCCTGGACCAGGATGTGTTCGGCGCTGTTGCTGTGCAGGTAACGCCAGACCTCGTCCAGGGCGAAGCTGTGGCTGGTGGACAGGGAAAGGACGATCGCGTCCTCGCTGGCGGCGGCCTGCAATTCGAAATTGAAGGTGCGGCAGAAGCGCTTGCGCAGGGCCAGGCCCCAGGCGCGGTTGATGCGGCTGCCGAAGGGGCTGTGGATCACCAGTTGGGTGCCGCCGGACTCGTCGAAGAAGCGCTCCATGATCAGCGTGTCCTGGGACGGCAGCGCGCCCAGGGCCAGGCGCGCCGGTGCCAGGTAATCCACCAGTTGCTCGGCGCTGGCCAGGTTCAGGCCCAGTTCGTGGTGCAACCAGTGGATGGCCGCTTGCAACTGGCCGGGCGTGGCGCCGAGCAACTCGTCGAGTTGGGCCAGCAGGCGCGCCACGGCACCGGAGAGTTCGGCGCTGCGCCCGGGGGCTTCGCCGAGCCAGAAGGGAATGTTCGGCGGCTGGCCCTGGGCATCCTCGACCCGCACCTTGCCGGTTTCCACCCGCAGGATGCGATAGGAGGTGTTGCCCAGCTGGAACACGTCGCCGGCAATGCTTTCCACGGCGAAGTCTTCGTTGACGCTGCCAATGTTCAGCCCCTGGGGCTCCAGCAGCACGCTGTAGTCGGCGTTGTCGGGGATGGTCCCGCCGCTGGTCAGCGCGGTCAGTTGGGCGCCTCGGCGCCCGCGCAGGGTGCGGGCCAGGGCGTCGCGGTGCAGGTAGGCGCTGCGCAGGCCCTGGCGCCCGTTGAAGCCCTCGGCGAGCATCTGCAACAGCGCCTGGTAGTGAGCCTGATCCAGGTCGGCGTAGGGCGCGGCCTGGCGCAGCATGTCCAGCAGCGCGGCTTCCGACCACTCCTGGCAACTGACTTCAGCGACGATTTGCTGGGCCAGCACATCCAGGGGGGCATGGGGAATCAGTAGAGTGTCCAGTTCGCCCCGGCGCACGCAGTCGAGCAGGGCGGCGCATTCGATCAGGTCGTCGCGGGTCAGGGCGAACAACCGGCCCTTGGGCGTGCCGCCCACCTGGTGACCGGAGCGGCCGACCCGCTGCAGAAAGGCCGAGATCGAGCGCGGCGAGCCGATCTGGCACACCAGGTCGACATCACCGATATCGATCCCCAGCTCCAGGGAAGCGGTAGCGATCAGCACTTGCAGGTCGCCGGCCTTTAGCCGCTGCTCGGCTTCCAGGCGCTGCTCCTTGGCCAGGCTGCCGTGGTGCGCGGCCACCGCCTGCTTGCCCAGGCGCTCGCTGAGGTGGCGGGCCAGGCGCTCGGCCAGGCGCCGGGTGTTGACGAATATCAGCGTGGTGCGGTGTTCCCTGGCCAGGTTGGCGAGGCGCTCGTACACCAGCTCCCAGACGTCATTGGCCATGACCGCCGACAGCGGCACCGGCGGCACTTCGATGTCCAGGTCCCGGGGCCGGGCGTGGCCGATATCGACAATTTCGCAAGGGCGGCCGTGGCCCACCAGAAAGCGCGACACGGCTTCGATGGGCTTCTGCGTGGCGGACAGGCCGATGCGCAGCAAGGGTTCGGCGCACAAGGCCTGCAAGCGTTCCAGGCTCAGGGCCAGGTGGCTGCCGCGCTTGCTGCCGGCCAGGGCGTGGATTTCGTCGACGATCACGCTGCGGGTGCTGGCCAGCATCCTGCGGCCGGAATCCGAGCCCAGCAGCACGTAGAGGGATTCCGGGGTGGTGACGAGGATCTGCGGCGCGCTCTTGCGCATGGCGTTGCGGTCTTTCTGCGGGGTATCGCCGGTGCGTACCGCGGTGCTGATGGACAGTTCCGGCAGGCCCATGCGGCGCAGTTGCTCGGTGATGCCCGCCAGTGGCTGCTGCAGGTTGATCTGAATGTCATTGCTCAAGGCCTTGAGTGGCGACACATACACCACCAGGGTGGTGTCCGGCAGCTGGCCACCGCCGGCCAGCCCCTGGCGCACCAGGTCATCGATCACTGCGAGAAAGGCGGTCAGGGTCTTGCCGGAGCCGGTGGGCGCGGCGATCAGGGTCGAGCGGCGCTGGGCGATCAGCGGCCAGGCGCGGGCCTGGGCTGGGGTCACAGCGGCAAAGGTATGCTTGAACCAGGCGCTGACAGCGGGGTGGAAGCCGTCCAGCACCGGATTCACGGATTGGGCAAGGTTCATGGATGGATTTATGCGGCCGCATCCGGCAACTTGCAAGCACCGTTGATTCCATGGGGCCTCGACACTTTCTGAGTGACGCTTGCGCCACAAACCCGCAAAATGCAACGATTCCGGCAATTATCGACGGCCAGCCCCACGAGACTGGCCGACTCCAACCATCGTTCTGAACAGACTGGGCCTGCTGACTCTATGCGAATGCGCCTTATGTTACTGGGCGGCGGAAATGCCCTTGGGCAGGCGCTGATTCGCCTGGGTGCGGAGGAAGACATCGGTTTCCTCGCCCCCCGTCCGCCGCAAGACGGCTGGGATGCCGCGAGCCTTACGCAACTGCTCGACGACACCCGCCCGGATGCCTTGATCAACCTGGCTTACTACTTCGACTGGTTTCAGGCGGAGAGCGTGAGCGAGGCGCGCTTGAGCGGCCAGGAACGGGCGGTCGAGCGCCTGGCAGAGCTTTGCCAGCATCACAACATCATCCTCCTGCAACCTTCGAGCTACCGGGTGTTCGACGGCTCCCGGGCGACTGCCTACAGCGAAAAGGACGAGCCGGTGCCCCTGGGCCTGCGCGGCCAGGCTCTGTGGCGGATCGAGCAAAGCGTTCGCGCCACCTGCCCGCAGCACGTGCTGCTGCGTTTCGGCTGGCTGCTGGATGACAGCCCGGACGGCATTCTCGGGCGTTTCCTGGCCCGGGCCGAATCCCCGGACGAACTGTTGATGGCCGACGACCGGCGGGGTAATCCGACTCCGGTGGACGATGCCGCGCGGGTGATCATCTCGGTGCTCAAGCAGCTCGATTGCGCCGCGCCGCTTTGGGGCACCTACCACTACGCCGGCCAGGAAGCCACCACGCCCCTGGCCCTGGGGCAGGCGGTGCTGACCGAAGCCCGGCAATTGCACCCGCTGGCCATCGAGGCGCCGACCGCCCAGGCCCATGCCGCCAGCGCCGATGCCGCCGAGGAACCGCAGCACGCAGTGCTGGCCTGCAAGAAAATCCTTCATACCTTCGGGATCAAGCCGCGCGCCTGGCGTGCCGCGCTCCCGGCTTTACTGGATAGGTTTTATCGTCATGGCTGAAGGCCTCGTATTGATCACCGGCGGTGCCGGTTTCATTGGCTCGCACCTGGCCGATGCCCTGCTCGCCAAGGGCTACGCGGTGCGGGTGCTGGACGACTTGTCCACCGGCAAACCGAGCAACCTGCCGCTGGCTGATCCGCGGGTCGAGCTGATCGAGGGCAATGTGGCCGATGCGTCGCTGGTCAGCCAGGCCATGCAAGGCTGCTGCGCTGTGGCGCACCTGGCAGCGGTGGCTTCGGTGCAGGCCTCGGTGGACGACCCGGTGCAGACCCACCAGAGCAATTTCATCGGCACTCTGAATGTCTGTGAGGCCATGCGTGAGCACGGCGTCAAGCGAGTGCTGTTCGCTTCCAGCGCCGCGGTGTATGGCAACAACGGGGAAGGCCAGTCCATCGATGAGGACACGGCCAAGGCGCCGCTGACCCCTTATGCCTCGGACAAGCTGGCCAGCGAGCACTACCTGGATTTCTACCGGCGCCAGCACGGGCTGGAACCGGCGATCTTTCGCTTCTTCAACATCTTCGGCCCGCGCCAGGATCCGTCTTCGCCCTATTCCGGGGTGATCAGCATCTTCAGCGAACGGGCCCAGCAAGGCTTGCCGATCACCGTGTTCGGCGATGGCGAGCAGACCCGGGATTTCGTCTACGTCGGCGATCTGGTTCAGGTGCTGGTGCAGGCCATCGAGGCGCCGCAGTTGGAAGTGGGAGCGGTCAACGTTGGCTTGAACCAGGCCACGACCCTCAAGCAGATGCTCGCGGCCCTGGCCGAGGTGGTGGGTGCCTTGCCACCCATCAGCTACGGCCCGGCTCGGGCGGGCGATATCCGCCATTCGCGGGCTGGCAACCAGCGCCTGCTGCAGCGCTTCAAGTTCCCCGAGCCGACCCCGATGAGCGTCGGCCTCGCCCGCCTGATGGGGCGCTGAGGGAAAACACGCACATGAAAAAGGCGCCTTGCAGGCGCCTTTTTTATTGCTGGCGGGTTTAGAACTTGTAACCCAGGCCCACCATGTAGACCCATGGGTCGACGTCCACATTGACCTTGGCACGAGTGCCGGCGGCCAGGGCGTTGTTGTCCACGTAGGCGCGGGTATCGATGTCGATGTAGCGTGCCTGGGCGTTGATCATGATGTTGTCGGTCAGCATGTAGTCGGCACCGATCTGCCAGGCCAGGCCCCAGGAGTTCTTGGCGCGGAAGTTGTCGAAACCTTCGGACTGGGCGCGGCTGCCGACGTGCTCGTCGTAGATCCAGGTGTAGTTGATACCGGCACCGACGTAGGGTTGGAACACCGACTTGTGGTCCAGCGGGTAGTACACCACGCTCAGGGTCGGTGGCAGGTGCTTGAGAGTACCCAGCTTGCCGTTGGCCGGAGCCAGGGACGTGTTGCGGATCTTCACGTCGTGTTCGAACGGGGTGGCGGCCAGCAACTCGATACCGATGTTGTTGGTCAGCATGTAGGCGAAGTTCAAGCCCAGCTGAGTGTCGCTGTCCATGGTCGCCTTGCCGCCCAGGTTGGCGCCAGCCAGTGGGCCGCTGTCGACCTTGACGTCGGAGCTGTTGGCTTTGGGTTTGACGGTAATCGCACCGGCACGAACGATGATGTCACCAGCTTCGTGGGCGTTGGCAATCGGGGCGGCGAGTGCGAGCGCGATCAGGGAGGCGCTAAGCAGAGACTTGTGCATGGGAGCTCCAAAGGACGATTCAGATTGGCTATGTCCAATGGTAAGGATCGTCAAGTTGACCGCCTTGACTCAGCTCAATGAAATGGCAAACCCCGGTTGGCGGGGTGAACTATTCTTTTGCCCCGCACTCTTTTGACGTTCCCCGGGCGTTGCCCACCCGCACTCTTTTATTCCGGCAACTCGTAGACGTAGATCTTCTGCGCCACCATCTGGTAGCCGGCATCCGCCAGCTCGCTGGTGGAGGGCTTGACCTGCATGTCGCCTTCGATCCAGTACGGCTGGTACAGCTCATCGAGTTTCACCCCGACTTCGCTGGTGACGTGGACGATCTGGTTCGACGGCGGTGGCGGTACGTGGATGCAGGCGCCGAAGTAGGGCACCAGCAGGAAGTCTGTGGTGCGTCCTTCCTCGCTCACTTCCAGGGGCACGATGTAGCCGGGCAGGCGCACCGATTGGCCGTCGAGGCTCTTCACCACCGGGGCATTGGGCAGGTCCTGCTTGGCAGCGGGAGCCGATTCGGCGGACAGCGCATCGCTCATCTGCGACAGGTCGTGCAGCGGCTTCATGTTCGGCACTTCCGGCGGCGCGTCCGGCGGGATCATTTCCGACCAGGTCAGGTCCTTCGGAGCCCCCGCCGCCCACAGCGGCGAGCTGAACAGCAGCGACAGGGCAAGCAGAGAGCGCAGCAAGCGTTGGGTCTTCATAAACCAGGGCTCATAAACGAATCGACAGGCCATCGGCCAGGGATTGCCGGTAGGCGCGCCAGGCCGGCACGCTGCCCATCAGCAGCGCGGCGATCAGAATACCGCCCAGCAGCGTCCACTCATACTGGCTGGGCCAGGACAGTGGCAGGTACAGGCCGTAATTCGACTGCACGTAGCCCTGGGCCAGGGCGATGCCCAGGTACAGCAGGCCAAGCCCGGCCAGCACCCCGAATAGCGCCAGGGCGAAGGCTTCGAAGATCAGCAGGGTCGCAATGTGCCAGGGGCGCGCGCCCACCGAGCGCAGGATGGCCATCTCCCGCCGGCGTTCATTGAGGCTGGTGAGGATCGCCGTGAGCATGCCGATCAGGCCGGTCAGGACCACGAACAGCGACACCACGAACAAGGCTTTCTCGGCGGTGCCCATCAGGCTCCAGAGTTCCTGCAGGGCCACGCCGGGCAGGATCGCCAGCATCGGCTCGCCGCGGAATTCGTTGATCTCCCGTTGCAGGGCGAAGGTCGAGATCTTGCTGTTGAGGCCCAGCATGAAGGCGGTGATGGCCTGGGGCGTCAGGTCCATGTTGCGCGCCTGGTCGGCGCTGATGCGCCCCTCGCCACGGGCCGGCACGCCGTTGTGCCAGTCGATGTGGATCGCCTCCATGCCGCCCAGGCTGATGTGCAGGGTGCGGTCCACCGGAGTGCCGGTGCGCTTGAGGACGCCGACCACGGTGAAGGGCTTGTCGTCGTGCTTGACCAGGCTGATGGCCGCCACGCCGTGGGCCAGTACCAGCTTGTCCCCCAGCTTGTAGTGCAAGGCATCGGCGACTTCGGCCCCCAGCACCACTTCGAAGGGGTCGCTGGCGAAGGCCCGGCCCACCGCCAGTTGCAGGTTCTGCTGGTGGCCGTACTGGTAGTGCTGGAAGTAGGCGTCAGTGGTGCCCATCACCCGGTAGCCGCGGTGGGAGTCGCCCAGGGAAATCGGGATTGCCCATTTCACCTTGGGGTTGCTGGCGAAGTGCTCGAAGCTGTCCCAGCGGATGTTGTTGGTGGCGTTGCCGATGCGGAATACCGAGTACAGCAGCAGGTTCACCGAACCGGAACGGGCGCCGACGATCAGGTCGGTGCCACTGATGGTGCTGGCGAAACTGGCCCGGGCTTCGGTGCGCACCCGCTCCACCGCCAGCAGCAGGCAGACCGAGAGGGCAATGGCGAAGGCGGTGAGGATCGCGGTGAAGCGACGGTTAGCCAGGCTGGCCATGGCTAGACGGAACAGATACATCTCAGACCTCTGCGGGCTTGGCGGCGCGATTGAGTTCGGCCAGCGACAGGTTGCGATCGAACAGCGCTGCCAGGCTCTGGTCGTGGCTGACGAACAGCAGGCTGGCCCCGGCTTCACGGCATTCGGCGAACAGCAATTGGAGGAAGGCTTCCCGGGCGTCGTGGTCCAGCGCCGAAGTCGGTTCGTCGGCAATCACCAGTTCCGGCTGGCCGATCAGCGCCCGGGCCGCAGCGACCCGCTGCTGCTGGCCGATGGATAGCGAATCGGCGCGGCGGCCGAGCAGCTCCGGGTCCTTCAGCCCCAGGTGGGCCAGCAGGGTGGCTGCGGCCTGGTCGACGCTGCCATGGCGCTGTGCGGCGCGGCCGGCCCGTAGCTTGGAGAAGTGGCAGGGCAGCTCGACGTTCTCGCGTACCGAGAGAAACGGCAGCAGGTTGAACTGCTGGAAGATGTAGCCGGTGTGATCGACGCGAAAGCGGTCGCGGGCGCCGGCCGAAAGCTCGGTCAGCTCCTGGCCCAGCAGGCGAATGCTGCCCTGGTTGGGTTTCTGCACGCCGCCCAGCAGGCCCAGCAGGGTGGTCTTGCCGCTGCCGCTGGGGCCCTTGAGGAACAGGGTTTCGCCGACTTCCAGGCGAAAGTCCGGGATGTCCAGTAACGGTGGATGACCGGGCCAGTTGAAGCCCAGGTTGGACAGTTCGATAAGTGCTTGGGTCATGTCGGGTCGATCATCGGATGAGTGTTGTAGCCGCCGAAGGCAGCGGCTACAGGGTTGGCGCTCAGAACTTCAGGGTTGCCGCCGTGGCGCTGGCTTCGACGCCCTGCTGGCCATTCGGCGAAATGAGTTGTACCTGAATTTTCTGGGTGGCGGGGAAGGTCTTGAAGACCTGCCCCAGATCGAGGGTCTTCAGGGCATCCGGCTTGGCGCAGGTGAACTGGTAGTGGGCGTGGATCTCGCTGTGCTCATGGTGATGCTCGTGGCCAGCGGTGTCCTTGGCATCTTCGTCGTGGTCGTCGTCATCGTGATCATCGGCATCGGGCTTGTCGCCGAACAGCGGGCTCTCCAGCTCCTGCTTGGCCACCACGCACGCCGCTGCCTTGGGCAGGCTGAACAGTACCAGCGGCTGTTCCAGCTGGGTGCGGGCGGCAGCCACCTTGGCCTTGTCGGCGTCGGTGCTCGGAGCGTGTTCGAAGCCCACCAGGTTCATTGCCGGGCTCTCCAGCTCCAGTTCCAGGGTCTGGCCGTCGAGCACTGCGTTCAAACGGCCGACTCCATGTTCGTGGGCGCCGAGGCTGCCATGTTCATGCTCGTGATCATGGGCTTGCGCGGCCTGGGCGGCGGCCAGCGGCAACAGGGCGAATGGCAGGGCGAGTAGCAGACGGCGCATAGCAAGTCTCCGGAGCGAAGATGAAATAAATGTTATGTGATCTTATAACAATCGGCCGCTGAGTTTGACCGGCCGCTTGGCGTTGTGCAAGACGCGTGGGAGCATGCTCGTCAGAAAAATTCAGGAGCACGGCAATGTTGCGGATTCGTGGAAGCATCGGCGACTGGCCGGTGGATTTGACCCTGGAACTGGACGAAGGCGACTGGGCGCAACTGGGTGCGCAGTTGCAGGCGGCCAAGCCCGAGAGCGTCGCGGTGGCGGCGAAGCCGGCCAGCCAGGACGATGCCCTGTGGCAGACCACCAAGGAGTTGCTGCGCAAGGCCGGGCAGCTCAGCGGGCCGGAGTTGCTGGAGCAACTGGAAGGGCTGGCCGGTAGCGCGGCGGCAGGCAAGCGCTTGTTGGTGCGCTTGCGCCACTGCGCCGAGGTCAAGGTGGTGAGCGGCGCCGATACGCCGATCTACAGCTGGGTGCAATGACCCTGCAGGAGCCCGCTTGCTGGCGAACGCGTTCGGCCTGTCAGAACGCCTTCGCTGGCAAGCCAGCTCCTGCACCAGCCGGCTCAGTACAGGGCGGCGAACAGCTTGCGGCGGTAGGCGGTCACCAGCGGGTGGTCGTTGCCCAGCAGGTCGAAGACTTGCAGCAGGGTCTTGTGGGCGATGCCTTCGTTGTAGCTGCGGTTGCGCATGAACAGCTTGAGCAGGGCTTCGAGCGCCGCTTCATATTGCTGGCGCGCCAGTTGCTGGATCGCCAGTTGGTACAGCGCTTCATCGTCCTGCGGGTCCTTGGCCAGGCGCGCCTTGAGCTCGGCGGCGTCCGGCAGGTCCGCGGCCTGCTTGAGGAAGGTGATCTGCGCCTTGGCTCCGGCCAGGGCCGCCTTGTGCTCATCGCTCTTGACCGCGTCGAGCACGGTCTGGGCTTCACCCAGCTCGCCACGCTCGGCCAGGCAGCGGGCGTAGAGGATCAGCGCCTTGGCGTTGCTGTTGTCTTCGCCCAGCAGCACCTTGAGCAGGGCCTCGGCATCGCCGATACGACCTTCGGCAAACAGGGCTTCGGCCTGTTCCAGCGGATCGGCGGCCGGCGGTGGCGGCATCTGCACATGGGGTTCGAGCATGGCCCGCACCGCGGATTCCGGTTGCGCACCGGCAAAGCCGTCTACGGGCTGGCCGTCCTTGAACAGCACCACGGTGGGCAGGCTGCGGATGCCGAAGCGGGCGACGATGTCCTGCTCGATGTCGCAGTTGACCTTGGCCAGCAGCAGTTCGCCCTGATAGCTCTCGGCAATTTGCTGCAGCATCGGCATCAGCGCCTTGCAGGGCGCACACCACTCGGCCCAGAAGTCCACCAGGACCGGCTTGTGAAAGGAGTTCTCGATCACCGACTGGTCGAAATCAGCGGTGCGGGCGTCGAAGATGTAGGGCGTTTCCTGACTCATGGGGTATCTCGAATAAGCGGGAATGGAACCACTATAAAGGCTGGCCGGGAGGCTGAAAATCGCTATCGCCGCTGTGCGTGATAGAGGCTCACGTTGCGAAATTCCCAGGGTTCGGCCAGGTCGGGCAGGGTGAGGGCATTGAGCATTTCCAGGCGCTGATAGAGCGGGTGCTGGAAGTCCCGTACGCGGGAATCCGCCACCAGGGCCTGGCGGCCACGGCTGAGGAACTGGTCCAGCAGCGGCAGGTTGGCCCGGTCGTAGAGCACGTCCGCCACCAGGATCAGGTCGAAGCGGTCGGCCTCGGCGAAGAAATCCATGGAATAGCTCAGCTCGACGCCATTGAGTCGGGCATTCGCCCGGCAGGCGGCAATGGCCAGCGGGTCAAGGTCACAGGCCACCACTTCCCGGGCCCCGGCCTTGGCCGCGGCAATCGCCGCCACGCCGGAACCGGCACCGAAATCCAGCACCCGCTTGCCCGCGACCCAATGCGGCTGCTCGGCCAGGTAGCGCGCCAGGGCCAGGCCGCTGGCCCAGCAGAAGCTCCAGTAGGGCGGCTCGTGGAGGATGCGCCGGGTTTCTTCCGGGGTGAAGGCGCGGTCCATGTTGTCGGCGTCGATCAGCCAGAGCTTCAGCGTGGTATCGGGCAGCTCGCAGGCTACCAGTCGCGCGTCCCCCAGCAGTTCGCTGAGGGCAGCTTGCAGGTCGAGCGGGACATTCATGGGGCTTTGACAAATTGCAGTTGGCCCAGGGCCTGGCTGGTGGGTTGGTCGATGCGTTGGGCCGGCAGGTGCAGGATCAGTTGGCCGGACTGGCTGGCGCGGCCGCGCAGTTCGACCCGGGCGCCGGCCGGAAAGGCTTCGGTGGCAAAGCGCAGGCGGAACGGCAGGGCCTGGCTGGTGCCGCTCAGGTTGCTGCTGGCCAGCAGGCGTTGCGGACGGCCGCGCTCATCGATCACCAGCAGGGCCAGCTCGACGTCGGCGCCGGCCGGTACGCCCTCGAGGGTGCCACTCAACTCGCGCTGGTAGGCCGGCAAGGGGCCTGGATCGGCCGGTTCCTGATTTTTTTTCACCGCCTGCTGCTGTGAAGTGGAGGGGGCCGCGGTTTTTGGCGCATCGCTGCTGCAAGCGACCAACAGGCTGACAAGACTGAGCAGAACGAGCGGTCTGAGCGGCATCTGAAGCTCCAACAAGGCGAATTTCCGTGTGCGAAACATAATAGTCGGTCTGTATACCGTAAAGGCTATGGCTTGTCTTGCCAGTGGGATGCGCTACCATGGCCCTCCCTTTTTTTGTTGCCTGCCACCATGCACTGTCCCTTCTGCGGTGCCAACGACACCAAGGTCAT
>Ga0157371_10000813_pt1 | contig 35875 bp, 37 predicted proteins | sample C45metaG_FD_113462 | JGI IMG/M metagenome (GOLD analysis project Ga0157371, IMG submission 113462) | Corn rhizosphere microbial communities from Kellogg Biological Station, Michigan, USA - C4-5 metaG | ecosystem: Host-associated > Plants > Roots > Rhizosphere > Soil | place: USA: Michigan... | reverse complement strand
CGGCGGAGATGGCGGCCATGCCGATGCCCTTGCGGCCCCAGGCGTGGGTGCGGCGATACATCTTCTGCCAGAGGTATTCGTTGTCGAAGGGATCCTGGCCCATGACGATGGGCGTCAGGTACAGGTCGATGATCTCCTTGGCCACCCGCGGCGCCAAGGCGCAGTTGCCGAGGCCGACCAGGCCGCTGTCGGTTTCGATCTCCACCACCAGCCAGCCGTGGAAGCGGAAGGAGCCCATGGCGTCGCCGCGCTCATAGAGGATGTCGGTAGCGTTGGTGCAGAAGTGCGGCTGGGGCGGGACGACCTTGCCTTTCCATTCGAAGACGCGGGTACGGACGTTTGTAATTTTCACGATGAGGCTCCTGGATTCTTAGAGGTTCACGCCGAAGCATGTCTGTCGACTGTAGGAGCAAGATGAAGCCGGTACTAATCAATTCCTCGCATGCATCAATAACTTGAGGAAATGGCAAAGCTGCAGTGTTTGTCTTCACTGTTATGGGACAGGAGGCGCTAAAGGGATGCGGTAAACCCGTTGAGCGGTCTGCCAGAAGAAGGCCTCACGCTGTTCCGGTCTGTCCTCGGCTAGAAAATTCTCAAAATGCGCCACCAGTTCGGCATAGCCGATACGCAGGCCGGCCACCGGGAAGTTGCTGGCGAACATGCAACGCTCATGACCGAAGAGCTCCAAGGTGTCGCGCACCAGACGGCAATTCTGTTCCACGTCCCAGCCGGGTTCGGGCAAGCCGAACTCGGAGACCTTGACCGCGACTTGTGGCAGCCGCGCCAGGGCACTCATGCCCCGTCGCCAGAGTGCCAGCCCACTGGGGCTACGATCCCAGGGTAGGCCTGTGTGATTAAGTACGACGGTCAAACCAGGATGTGCTTCGAGGAGGGTGGCAGCCTCTTCCAGATGCCACCAAGGTACGCGCAGATCCCAGCTCAGGCCGAGACGCTGCAACATCTCCAATGCTCCGTGCCAGGCAGGATCCTGCAAGCTGCCCAACTGGCCGCGAATAGACTCGGCGTCATGGGGCCTGCGGGCCGTCACCGGTTTGTAGCGGATGCCGCGTACTAACGACGACTGAGCCTGAACCTCCAACACCTGCTCGGCACTGGGGTCCAGCAACGGTGCCCAGGCCACCAAGACGCTGGGCAAGCCAATGCGTGCCTGTTGCTCGATCAACCAGCGCGTTTCGGCAAGCGGATCGCTCCGGGCGTGCTCGGCTTCGCAATGCACCGATCCCAGCAGTCGTAAGCCAACGGCATCACGCTGAAAGTCCTCAGGCAGGTAGTTGCAACGCAGCGCCCGGTAATCGCCGAGAAAGAAGCCCGGCTCGCCCTCTCCCTGCAGCCAGGGATAGTTCAGTCGGCCCAGATCCCAAAGGTGATGGTGGGCGTCGATCAGGGCGCGCACTGTCATACCACTATGACCTGGGACACATCCGGCTCTAGCAGGGTGTTGAAGTAGCGGCGCATCTGCCAGGTCTCCAGATCAAGCATACCTACACGCTGGTCCTTGAGGGTCACAAAGGCCAGATCACGGGTGGGATGCAGACTCATGGCGATAGCAGTGCTCTCAAGCTCGATGCGCCCAAGTGGTTGCAGGCGCTCGTCGAACACCGACAGCGAAGTTTCGCCATAGTTGGTGACATAGAGCCGGTCGCGGCGGTCGCGATAGATGCGCGTCGGATCACTACCCGTGCGACCGCGGGCGACGATTTCCAGGCTTCGAGTATCGATGGCGACGATACCGTTGTCCCCGCGGGTGCTGACGTAAAGCAAACGCTCGTCATGGCTGAAGCAATTGCCTTCCGGGCGGCTGCCGGGCTGCAGCGGCTCGGGTGCCCGGGTCGGATCCTGGGGCGCGAGACGGGTAACGGTGTTGCTCAGTAGGTTGAGGGCGAAAGCCGTCTCGCCATCGCGACTCAGGGCCACCAGATGGCTCTTGTAGCCGCCTGAGGGTATGGCGCGATCAGGGACGTCGCGGCGCTCCGGCTCATCGAAGATCAGCAGAGTGGAGTCGGCCTCACTGAGCACATAGAGGCGACCATGCTCGTCCAGCGCCAAGCCGTGGGGACGACGAAAAGGCCATAGATTGAGGGTTCGGACATGCTTGCGCTCTTGCAGGTCAATGACGAATACCGAGCAGCCCCCCTCCCCCTGGTGGCTGGAAGTTTCGATGCCGTAGTGGCCGACATAGGCGTAGCGATTGGCCGAATCCACCACGAATTCATGGGGAAACTCGGGCAGGCGAATATGCTCCAGGGCCTCCCCGCTTTCAACGTCATAGAAGCTGAAGGTGTGGGCACACTTTTCTACCAGCAACAGGATTTCACGACTCATAGTTCACTCCGAATTAATAGGGACGGATCAGCTTTCGCAACGTTTAGGCAGCGCTAGCGCGAGGACAGATGCCATCGCTAGGGACAGCGCTAGGCAGAGCACTCCGGCGCCTTGATCAAAACGCACGATAAGGACACCGACCAGATATGGGCCGCAGAAGCCTCCCAGGTTGCCCAGCGCATTAATCAGGCCGCGAGCGCCACCGGCAGCCTCGGCACTGAACAACCGCGGTGGAATAGTCCAGAACACCCCGGCGGCCGACTGCAGAAAGAAGCCGCAACCTACCAAGGCGGCGTAGGCCAGCCAGAGGTGCTCATGCAGAAGGACGGACAGGAACAGGCAGGTAGCGAAACCAGCCAGCGGCAGGCAAACGAACAGGCGCCGGCGACCTGTGCGGTCCGATAGATTCGAGAACAGAAACATCCCGGCCAGCGCGGCGAGATAGGGAAGGATGGCCAGCATCCCAACCATGCCCATGCCACTATGGGTAAGCTCCTTGAGGATGCTAGGAAGCCACAGCGTGTAGCCATAGATGCCGAATTGGTAGAAGAAGTTGACCGCGATGAGGTGCCACAGCGTGCGCTCCGGCAAGATCTGGATCAGCGACTGCTTGGCCTGGCCTTGAGCTCGCAGACGCTCCTGTTCGGCACTAAGGGTCTGAACCAGATAGTCGCGCTCAGTACTGGACAGCCACTTGGCCTCCTGAGGGCGGTCGCTCACGGTAAGCCACCAGATCACCATGACCAGGGCCGAGACAATCCCAGCACTGATGAACAGCACTCGCCAATCGTAGACCGCGATGATCCAACCAGAGAGCGGTGCGCTGATAATCCCCGCAAGAGGGACGAACATGATGACGATGGCATTGGCGCGGCCACGCTCGTGATCTGGGAACCAGTTCGCGACCATGGTCAGCACCACTGGCAACATCCCACCTTCGGCTACGCCTAGTGCAAAGCGCAGAAACAGCAATTCGTATTCGTTGCGTACCAGACCGGTGAGCACTGAAATGACCGCCCAGGCCAGCAGTGACCAACCGATAAAAGCTTTACCACTGCCATGCACGGCGATCTTGCCACCCGGAATCTGCAGGAACAGATAACCGATGAAGAAGATACCGCCCGCGAGTCCGACCATACTAGCCGACACTCCCAGATCGCTGGCCATGCCCCCGGGCATGGCAAACGCGATGCTGATGCGATCAACGTAGGACATTATGCAGGCGATAAGGATAGGCGGAATGACCCTGAGCCAGCGCTGCTGGGGCACCTGCGCATCAACCTTAGCTGCGGCGGACAGGCCAGATTCTTTAGTAAGGCTGCTCATGGCCGTAGCTCCTTCGCGAGCGAGACAGCCAAACGACGGGCAATAGCACCCATAGTGATACTCCTTTTTTGTTGTTGTGGAGGGACAAACCTTTAGCGTTTCGTGCTACCCATGCGACAGGCGACCTCGAACGCTTGGCGCGTAGCGCCAACGTTGGCGCTACCCAGACCAGCAATGTCGAAGGCGGTGCCATGGGCGGGCGTGGCGATGGGAATGGGCAAACCGCCCTGCACCGTCACGCCGCGGGAGAACCCCATTAGCTTGATCGCGATCTGGCCCTGGTCGTGGTACATGGTCACCACCGCGTCGAAGGCGCGGTTATCGCCCTGCACCTTGAGAAAGATGGTGTCAGCGGGATAGGGGCCATCGGTGTCAATGCCCAGCGCCTTTGCGCGCTCTATAGCCGGGCCGATGATGTCGATTTCCTCGCGGCCGAAGCTGCCGTTGTCGCCATTGTGCGGATTGAGGCCGCAGACACCGATACGCGGCCGTGCCAGGCCGCTGCGTTTGAGCTCGTTATCGATCAGTTTGATGGCTTCGATCACCCGCTCTTGGCTAAGCAGGTTTGGGACGTCCTTGAGGGCAACGTGGGAGGTCACCCGCGAGGTCCAGAGGTCGTCGAGCACGTTAAATTCGCAGAATGGTCCCTGGTAGTTCAAGTGCTCGGCGAACCAGTGCAGCTCGTCACTGTGGTCCATGCCTGCCAAATGCAGCGAGGTCTTGTTTAGGGGGCCGAAGAGGATGGCATCGGTGTAGCCGGTTTTGGTCAGGTCAAGGGCGACGGCTAGAGTGTCCAGGCTGTAGCGGCCGCCGACTACACTAGGTTCTCTGCGTGGAAAGCGACCTTCGGCGGCTCCGCGATACGGGTATAGCAGGGGGAGACCGTCTTCGAAATCTAGTGCATCGAGGCAGTCAATGGCACTGTAAGAGAAACTGCAGCCAGCAATGCGCATACCGTTACGCACTTCGTCCTCATCAGCGATCAGGATGATGTGCGCGCTGCGACGGACTGCCGGATCAGACAACAGACGTGCGATCAGCTCAGGACCGATGCCCGCCGGGTCGCCTAGAACTACGGCTAGTCGGGGCAGTGAAGAAGTCGTCATAGAAAATCCTCGGAACAGTAAAAACGCAGCGAAAATTGGCTGCTGGGGAGAGCGCTACAGGGCTTAGTTACCGGAAAGGTCATGATGCTGAGATATGCGGCGCGACCATGAATAGGCTTGCGCTACCCATGCGTGGGCACTACAAACTCGAAGGGCGATGTTCATGGGAGGCTTTGCTCAGTTGTTCTTCTGCACTGACTATCGCCATTGTCTGCCATAACCGTCCAATCAAAGCTGCTCATAGGTACATAGCCTACGGTTATGTCTAGCACGGGCGCTTCAGGCCCTAGGCAGGTCGCCGAACGCCAGCGCATACTCGGCTGATAATCGCGATAATAAGAAGTGTGCCGATGATTGATCTGCGTCAGATGCGCCAATTTGTGGCCGTGGCCGAGACACTCAACTTCCGACGTGCAGCGGAGCGTCTCAATATGGCCCAGCCTCCACTAAGTACGGCGATCCGCCGCCTCGAAGAGGAACTTGGCGTACTTTTGCTGGAGCGCGACAATCGCTCCACTCGCCTCACCGCGGCCGGTAGCCTGTTTCTGCTAGAAGTCCGACGAACCCTCGCCCAAGCCGAGCGCGCCTGCAGTGCGGCGCGCCAGGCGGCAGCGGGTCTGACTGGGTCGTTGAGAATTGGCTGCGTCGATAGCCAGGTCGGTGGCCTGCTGCCGCGCCTGTTGCGCCACTACCGGGCGCAACATCCTCACGTAGCCATAGAGCTGTTGGAGGCGACGCCACCAGAACAACTCGAGCTGCTGCGCCAGGATCGGCTCGACGCCGGAGTGCTGGTATTGCCCGTCGCCGATACCGGCGACATCCAGTTCGATCCGTTGTTCGAGGATCGTTTGGTGGTGGCGCTGCCCTTGGGGCATCACCTGGCCGAGCACCCGACACTCGGCCTCGCCGATTGCGCCTTGGAACCCTGGATCCTGTTCGCCCCTCATGATGGCCCGGGCATGTACGCCCGCATCCTGCTCGGCTGTGCCGAGGCCGGCTTCGTGCCTAGGGTGGCTCAGCATTCGAGGCAGATGCAGACCACCGCCGGCCTGGTCGCCGCGGGGCTCGGCATCGCCCTGATGCCACGCCAGTACGCCCGGCGGCAGACTGCGGAATTGGCTTGGCGTGAACTCGAAGGCGCTGGAACACCACTGCCCTATGCCTTGGCGTTGGCCTATCGCGAGCCTTCGCCCTGCGTGCAGGCCTTGCGTGAGCAAGCCCAGTCGCTGCTGGCGCCCGCGGAATAGGCGACGCTCCTGGATATTCATCCTAGCGTATGAGCCGGCTGATCGAAGGCAACGCGATAGAGCGAGGTGGTCGCCAGGATATAGAGCGCTTGCTCGTGCTCGTCGAAGGTCAGATTGCCGACCATCTCGGGGACGTTAATGAGCGCCAGCCGGGTACCATCGGGATGATAGACCTGCACGCCACAGGCACTGCTGGTATAAAGCCAGCCATTGCGCGAGACACGGAAGCCATCTGGCAGGCCAGGCCCCACCTCGGCGAAGATTCGCGGATTAACCAGCGAGCGACCAGCGATAACGTCGAACGCAACGATGTGATGGCGCCCGTCGGCGCGGCGCGCGGCCGAGGTATCGGAGACATAGAGGATGCTTTCGTCCGGCGAGAAAGCAAGGCCATTGGGGTCCTCGACGAAGTCGCTGACCACGTCCAGTTGGCCGTCCGCGGGATCATAGCGAAAGACGTACTGGTGACGTTGCTCTTGGGGCGCCAGGTGGCCCTCGCGATCTGAGAGGATTCCGTAGGGCGGATCACTGAACCAGATTGTCCCGTCGCGCTTGACCACCAGGTCATTGGGGGAATTGAGACGACGCTCCTGGTAGCGGTCAACCAATACCTCCTCTGTGTCGGCCAAACAGCCGTCCCGACATGGCGTTTTCAAGATCGCCCGGTGGCCGTGGGAACAATGCAGGACCGCCCCGTCCGCTGCTAGTGCATGGCCATTGGCAAAACCAACCGACTGCCGCCACACGCTCAGGCCATCCACTGCACTCCAGCGCAGCATGCGATCGTTGGGAATGTCGCTCCAGAGCAGCGCCTGCTCGGCGGGCAACCAGACCGGCCCCTCACTCCACAGAGCGCCACTGGCCAGGTGTTCCAGCGGGCGGCATGCGTGCTGCAGCGCGGCACCTCGGGCATCGAACAAGGTAACGGTGGATTCCGACATCGCGAAAGCTCCTTGATCTGTCAAACGAACGGCCAGATGCACGCGATACAGCCCAGGGCAAACAGGCTGGCCAGGGTGGTGAGCAGGGTCCAACTGCGCAGGCCGTCGGCGACGCTCAAACCGAGCAGGCGCGTGACGATCCAGAAGCCAGCATCGTTGACGTGGGATAGACCGATGCCACCAGCGCCCATAGCCAGCCCAACCAGCGCGGTCTGGTTGGGGTTCAGGCCCAGTGTCTGGATCATCGGCAGGATAATACCGGCGGTGGTCATCAGGGCTACGGTGGTGGGGCCCTGGGCGGCTCTGATCATCAGCGTGATGAGGTAGGCAAGCAGCAGGATCGGCAGTCCGGTGGCCTGCATGGCAGTAGCCAGCGCCGCACCGATGCCGGTCTGTACCATGATGCTGGCGAAGGCGCCGCCCGCGCCGGTGATGAGGATGATCATCGCAATGCCAGGGATAGCCGCCGCGAGCTGTGCGGATACGTCACGGAGCGGCATGCCCCGTGCCAACCCCAAGAGTCCCATGGCGAGAAAGACGTCCGCGAGCAAAGCCACATAAGGCACCCCCAGGACCTCCAGGGTGGCCCGCATCGCGGGCGGCAGTGGCAGGCTGGGGGCTAGCACACCCAGCAGGATCAGCACGATGGGGCAGACGATCACCAACACTACCCGTCCCGCCGCGGGCCGCTCTTCTACCAGGCCGGCCACCGGAGCCTGGGGTTCACTGGCGAAAGCACTGGCCCGGTAGGAGCGTTCGAACAACCGCCGCCCCGTGATCAGTAGAAGTACGCAGGTCATGGCAGCGATCGGCAAACCGAAGGCGAGTACCCTGCCCACTTCCACGCCGAAGGCTGTGGCAACGGCGACCGCGCCCGGGTGAGGCGGCAAGAGGGCGTGAACCACCAGCAGGACGCCGCACATGGGCAGGCCGAGCCGATACAGCGGCCATTGCCGTTCCATGGCCAGTCCCGCGGCCAGAGGGATGAGCATGATGACGCCCACCTCGAAGAACACTGGCACACCGACCGCGAAGGCCGCCAGGGCCAGCGCCAGCAACACCCGATGACTACCCAGGCGGGTGACTAGCAGTCGCGACAGCGCCGTGGCACCTCCGGAGATTTCAATCATCCGACCGACCATGGCACCGAGAGCGATGATCACAGAGACATGCCCCAGTGTTTTACCCAGCCCGCCCTCCACGGCTTGCGCCAACTGCGCTGGTGCGACGCCGGATACCAGCGCGGTAGCGGTGGCCACACTGATCAAGGCGATGAAAGGTGGCAACTTCAAGGGAATGATCAATATCAACAGCGACAGGATCGATAACAAACCGATCAACAGCAGATTAGTCGTGGCCATGGCATGCTCTTTTTATTGTGAGAAAAATGGCGATAACAGCAAGTTAAAGCGTTGCTAGCCGCGCACGAAGCGTGCACACGATTGAATTTCCGGCCGCATAGATGTCTCTCGTTCAGGGTGGCGAAATACGCCCCACCCTATGGGCCTCAGATGGTTACCGGGGTGACAGTCAGCCGGCCCCCAGATAGCTTGGTATGTATCCAAGCAACCACGCCGCCGCTGTAGAGCGATCATTAGAATGACCAAGGTCGTCCACCATAGAATCAACACTAGGAACATCCAGCGCGGTGCATCGGCCACTACCAACCCAGCCAGAACGACGGGCACGGACAGCACCAAGGCCAACCACCCCAGCGTCTTGTGGACGTATTCGAAAACCAAGCGGCGAGGAGTCATGAGGTAGTGATCTCCCGGGATGCCCGGTCCACCTTTGGTGCCTCTCAAGCGTCCGCCGACGACTTGGATGACTACACCGGCGACCAGGCCCCACCCCCCCAGCGCATGCCAGCGCGCCAGGCTCGACGCGCCCTGCGCGGCGACCAAAATAAGGCCGAGCGCCAGAAGCATGAGCAGGCTACCTAGGCTTTGCAGAAGCAAGTGCAGACGCCACCAGAGCCTGTTATCCAGCTCATCAGGCCAGCGCTGTCGTGGTGTGACCTTGACGTATCGAGCGATCAGGATGCCTGCAGGAAATAACAGCCCCCAGGTCAGTACCATCAAGCGCCCATGCCAGGCGGCCAATGGCGTCAGGTGATGTTCGGCGGCACCCGATAGCGGCCGCCACAGCCAGTTAGAAGGCCCCAGCGCCAAACCTAGCCCAAGCGCAACCAGGCTGCACAGACCCGCGGCATACAGATACAGAGCAGTTCGGGACATCATCGTGTACCTCGATAGCCGCCGAGCACAGGCCCAATCATCTGGACATGCAGGCAGCCATCACGGGAAAATTCCCGCGTCATCAGTTATTTTTGTTGTTTGACCGAGAAATAGTAATCCGCGGCCTATTTAAGACAGGCGAACATGCCTTTCGCTACTGAGCATCAGCTAAAGCCACCGACTTGCCCAATACTTTAAAACAGCTCGATATATATAAAAAAAATATCAGTCCGCTCTAATTCACGTCATGAGTGAGGGAGCGATATATCCCAGTGCGCAAACAGGAAGAACGAAAAGACAAACGGTAGCGGCCGTAAGAAGCGAGGCAAAGAGATGCCGATCCAGACGATCTACTACTAAAAAAGAATGCGCTGATTGCGAGTGGCGCTGGCACCTAGCCGTGCTCCTGCTCATAGCCACGCTGATTGTAATACTGGCTGGCCTAGTGCTCACCTGCATGGGCTCCGGCGCCGCTTTGCCGCAATTCCAGCAACTACCTTGACCTTTCTCAGCCACCGGACTCTGGCCACCGACAGCGGACTGATTAGCTCCGTGAGCAGCATCGTCTCCTCCACCGTGCCGTTGTTCATCGGCTGGACGCGCGACACCATCCAGAGCAGCACCTTGACGCTGCAGGTACTTGCCCTGCTCATCACTCTCGGCGCTCTGCTGGTACTGCGCATCACCTAGGTAGTGGGGCTGGCCATCAGCGTCTGGAAGCGCATGATCGACCTGCAGGACGCCGGCGTGCAGATCACCCACGACGGCTACCTCAAGCTCTACCAGATGAGCCGCCCGGACCTGTCCAACCGCTTCGGCGCCATCCTGCTCGATGAGGGCCAGGACGTGAACCCGGTAATCGCCGACCTGGTGCAGCGGCAGCGCACCATCCAGGTGATGGTGGGCGATCGCCACCAGCAGCTCTACCGCTTTCGCGGTGCCCAAGATGCCCTTAGCGCGGCCTGGATGGCCGATGCCGAGAAGCACTACCTGACCCAGTCGTTCCGCTTCGGCCCCGCCGTGGCCCATGTGGCCAACGTCATCCTGTCGTTCAAGGGTGAGACGGTGAAGCTGCAGGGCCTCGGCCAGCGCACCCTGGTGAAGCGCTCGCTGCCTGAGGACCTCGCGCACCGGACCTGGCTGCATCGCACAGTCAGCGGCGTGATCGAGAACGCCCTGCGCCTGGAGAAACAGGGTGGTCACCGCATGTTCTGGATTGGCGGGATCGACAGCTATTCGCTGCGCGAGCTCGAGGATCTGTTCCAGTTCAGCCGAGGCCGCAATGATCTGGTGCAGCAGAAGAAGCTCTTGCGCGACTACCGGGACTTCGAGCAATACGAGGAGATCGCCAAGGCTACCCAGGATCCGGAGATGCAGCGCTCGGTGCGGATCATCGAGGCCTACTTCGACCTGCCCAAGCGGATCGAGCAGCTACGGCGCTGCGCGGTGGCCAGCGAGCTGGATGCCACGGTCACCCTGACGACCGCGCACAAGGCCAAGGGCCTGGAGTGGGACTTCGTGGGGCTGTACGACGATTTCAGTGCGGATCCGCTTGCACCCGAGATCGATCGGGCCAGCCGCGACGATGAGCTGAACCTGCTGTACGTGTCGGTGACCCGGGCCATGCAGATCCTGGCGATAAACTTGCTGGTGATCGACATCATGCAGCGGTACAAGGATCTGCATGGCAGTATAGCCACTCACGATAGGTCGGCTTAGTGCTCGATACCGATACGCAAGGCCTAAGTTCATCAGCGAAGTTTACGCACACCGATAGGGTCGCGGGCCAACACAAGCCATACTGCCAATCCGACAACCAAAGCGCCCACAATAGCTTTCGGTGAAAAGGTCTCGCCCAACACTGAATATCCCCAAAGCACACCGAAAGGCGGAATTAAAAAAGTGACGCTTAGCGTTTGCAAAGGACCGATATCGTTTAGCAGGCTAAAGTACAGAATGTAGGCCAGGGCAGTACACAGCAGGCCTAGTGTGATTACGCATAGCCAAGCTTCTAACGGTGGCCAGGCCAGAGGAGGGGAAACGACAATAGAGCTGAGGCAGAAAGGCAGGAGAAATACCGTAGCTCCCAGCTGGCTACCTAACGCTATCACCCTTGAGTCCAGATTTACGCAGTCTGTGATCCAACGCTTCGTCAAGAAACTCGCTATTGCATAGCACGCCGTCGCAAGAAGACATGTTAGAACGCCTATCGCTACTTTACTGTCAGCTGCCAGAGCGCCATGCGGAATAATGAGCGCAACGCCTATGATACCGGCCCCTACGCCTAGCCACTTCCGCCAGCTCAGCGTCTCGCCAAAAAAAGCAAAGCCAATTATTGCGCCCATCAGCGGTGTAGTAGCGTTTAGCGTTGCCGAATAGCCAGTCGGCAAGTATTGAGCCGCGATGCAATACAAGCCGAATGGCAGCCCAGAGTTAATTACGCCTATGAATGCTACGGCTTTCAGCTGGCCAGCGAATCGATAAGGAATCCTAAGGATCAGCAACAAAGCGAGCAGCCCCACCGCCCCGAATAACACTCTAAGAAAAGCGGTGTTAAATGCGCCAAAGAAAGGCACGGCGATCCGCATAAAAAGGAAGCTCGCGCCCCAAATTGCCGCCAGAAAAAATAGTCTCATGCCAGCTGCCATACGCATTTGCAGTTCCTCGCCACAAAGCCTTTTGATGAGCAGCAGTGTCTTGAATTGCATTAGGTAGTACTGGCCGTTTTCGGCCGCTAATGGAAAAATGTAGATACCAAATGCTCGGTAGCGGTCTTTTTACCAGCGACCCAGCAGGATGCTTCGAAGCTGATAACCAGTCCTTCCACGCCGGTAGCAAAGAATTGGTCCACCTATGATCGCAACCTAAAAGGACGTAGGTACGGTTTCACCTGGTGAGCTTCACGTGGCGAGCTGAGGATGGCCGACCCCATCGAACTGGAGCCGTCCATGTCCCCTGCCCGCTTCGAATACCACACCGAATTCTCCCCCCTCACCTACCGCGTCCAAGAGCGCGGCTGGCTGATGTTCAAGCACGAACAGCAGACTGGCACCCCTGACGTCGCTGCTTTCCTAGCCGATCCAGAACGGAAGGCTCGCCTGCAGGCCCTGGGCGCGAACGGCTGGGAATTGGTCAGCGTGCAGCCAGTGCTGGAAGGCCGCGCCCAGATTGGTCAGCAGACCGCCCAGGGCAACCAGGGGTGGGGCGTGGGCTACGCGGTGGCCACCGGCTTTCTGCTGTTTTTCAAACGCCTCATCGTCCCTGCGTAAAGTCAGTAACCAAGCGGGTTTGCAACCTATTTGGGTGCAGTAATGGTTTCCCGCTGACCTCCTTGGTGGCCCTCGGCATCCTGTGCGGCATCAACCCGCTGCCCAGGGCCCCGCTGTGAAACTGTCCTCTTCCCCACGCAAGCCTTTCGTTCACTTCGGACTCGTCAGTGGCCTGGTCGTCGCACTCGGACTTATGGCGGGTCCCGCACTCGCCGCTGGCACCGCCAGCGAGCAGGCCAACGTCGACGTGATGATCCGCCAGCTCAACGCCGTCGAGGCGGTCGCCCGACGCAGCGCCGAGCTGCCACGCGACGGCAGCTCCCGCTATCACTTGGACTACAACCGTCTCGCCGCCGACATCGCCCGGATCCGCCAGGGCCTGCAGGACTATCTGGCCCCAAGCCGTGCCCAGCCCCGCGATGCGGCCGAACTCTCCGGCCAGTATCAGCACGAAGGCGCCCAGCCATGAGCATGACCGCCGCTCAGACCGCTGCCTTTCAGGCGGCCAGCGGCCTTACGCCGGCGGCCAGCAACACCTTCTGGCTTTCGGTAGCCATGGCCATCACCACCCTCTGGTTCGCCTGGCTGTGCACCAGCCTCTACAAGGGCTGGGCGAACCAGAACCTCAAAGCAGCCGCCGCCAAGGGCGCCCTCATTCGTGGGCTGCTCCTGTACTGCGTCCTGAGCTTTCTCATTTTGCATTAACCCCTCGAGGAGAAATCCATGCTGTCCCTCAAACACCTGTTCACCCTCGGCGCCCGCGCCAGGACGCAAGCCGCCCTGGCAAGCGCCGCATTCCTGCCGACAATCAGCCTGGCAGCTCTGCCCCAGGCGCAGGCCCCTTCGCGCGGCGAAGGCGCTACCTGGCTGGAAACGCTCAAGAACTATGGCTACGACGGATTCATGCTCATTGGCCTGGCGCTCTGCGCACTGGGCCTGGTCGTGGTCGCAGCTCATGGCATCGGGGTCTACCACGAGATCCATACCGGCAAGAAAACGTGGAAAGACCTCGGCTCGACGGTAATCGTCGGCGTGATCCTTATTGGCCTGGTGATCTTCATCGTCACCAAAGCCACCAGCATCATGTAAGGCAGGACGGGCGCCCAGATGGATATCACCCAGGACCTGAATGAGGACGGCACCCTTCGGTTTCTACCGAATCGCCTCAACACCCAACCCGTCGTCGTGGGCGGCCTGACCACCGATGAAATGTTCGCCACTGTCGCCATCTGCGCGTCCTCCGGCTTTTTGATTGGCATTCCACTCGCGTTCTTCACCACGCCAGCTATGCCGATCTTTTCTGCACTGGCCTGCGGCTCGCTGGGCCTTGCGCTCGCTGGACGGATCCTGCGCCGCTGGAAGCGCGGCCGCCCGGAAACCTGGCTCTGGCGCCAAGCCGAGTGGCGCCTCGCGCATTGGGGACTGGCGGGTCGCCGCCTGGTCATCCGTAGCGGTGCCTGGACCTGCAAGCGGATGGTGGGGCTATGAGCCGCGCGTGGAAGCTGTCAGATTCGCAGCGCGCTCACATCACCACCCTGCGCCTTGCCCTGTGCCTAGTCAGCGGCATCGCGATCTGGAATGGCTACGGCTGGTACAGCGCGCCCAAGGACCTGACTGTGCACGTGCCACCGGACCTACGCTCGGGGAGCACACGTCCCTGGTGGGAGATCCCTCCCGAGTCGGTCTATTCCTACGCCTTCTACATCTTCCAGCAGATGAACAGCTGGCCAGCTGACGGCGAGAAAAACTACAGCGACAACATCACTCGCCTGACCCCTTTCATCACCCCTTCGTGCAAGACCTATCTGGAGGGGGACGAAGCGCTCAAACGCAACAGCGGCGAGCTGCGCAAGCGCGTGCGCAACGTCGCGGAGATCCCAGGATCAGGCTACGGCGACGACCCCACCCGCCGCGTCCAGGTGCTCGGCAACAGCGAGTGGACGGTCATGCTCGATGTCGTTGCCAACGAGTACCTGGGTGGCGAGAAGGTCAAGACGGCGCTCACGCGCTACCCGCTCCATATCGTCAGATCCGACGTCGATCCCGAGAAGAACCCCTGGGGCATGAAGTGGGACTGCTACAGCGGTCAGCCGCAGCGGATCGAGGCCGGCGTCGAAGTCAAAGTTCGAGGTACACCATGAGATCCCGCCACTCCGCCGCCCTGGTGCTGGGCGGCCTGCTGCTCAGCAGCCTTGCCCAGGCCGTCGAGATCCGCAAGTGGGAACGTGTCCCCTTGGCCATCCCGCTCGTGGTGGGTCAGGAGCGAATCCTATTCGTTGATGCAAACGTGCGGGTCGGCGTGCCTCCCGCCATCGCTGACAAGCTCAGGGTGCAGAGCACCGGCGGCGCGATCTATCTACGGGCCAAAGACCCTATCGAGCCCAGTCGGCTGCAGCTGCAGAATGCAGCCACCGGCGAGATCATGCTGGTCGATATTGCTGCAACGCCGGCGCAGGAAGGCCAGGCTGCGCTTGAGCCCATCAAAATCGTGCCAGGCGACACCACGCCTACTCGCTACGGTCATGCCGCTGCAGCGGCTCCGAAATCGACGCTCAAGGCCAGCCGCCAGGCCGAAGAAGATGATGACGAGCCGGCCGCGCCAAAGCGCGAAACGCCGATCCCTGTTGTGCTCACGCGATACGCCGCCCAGATGCTCTATGCGCCGCTGCGCACCGTGGAGCCGGTCGACGGCGTCGCCCAGGTCAAGGTCGATAAGCGCCTGGACCTGTCGACGCTGCTGCCGGCGCTCCCGGTTGAGGCAAGCCAGCTGGGCGCCTGGCGCCTGGACGATCACTGGGTGACTGCCGTGAAGCTGCGCAACCAGACCGGCCAGCGCCTGGCCCTGGATCCGCGCGAGCTCATGGGCGACTTCGCGACCGCAACCTTTCAGCACCCCTACCTGGGCGCCCGGGGCGATGCCAGCGACACCACCGTGCTCTACCTGGTCACCCGGGATCATGGTCTTGGCCAGTCACTGCTGCCCAGCCTGGGCGCTGTAGATCCTCGCGTCACCGCGGAGGCCCGTTATGCAGCTCAGAAGTAATCCGCTCCTCAAGTATGCGCTGCTGGGGGTTCTAGTCCTGGTGGTCTATGTCGGCGTGACCCTACTTGGTAAGGGCAAGCCGCAAACGCCCGAGCAGCCACAATCCGCCCAGCTCACGCCTGAACAGGCCAAGGCGCTGGGGATCGAGGGCGACACGGCCAACGACACCCTGCGCACCATCGTCGTCGAAAGTCGCCAGCTGAAGGAGCAGTTGAACAAGGTCCTGAGGGACAACGAACAAGCCAAGCGGGAGAACGATAGTCTCAAGGCCCAGCTGAGCAACATCAATACCACGGTCGATAGTCGCGTTCAGGCAGGCATCAACCAGGGTCTGGAGAGCCAGCAGAAGCAGACGCAGGGTCTGTTCGATGGCCTGCAGAAGCAGCTCAACACCCTGTCACAGATGGGCAACCAGACGGGCAGTGGTACCGGTTCCAGCGCCGACATGCCCATCGGACTTGGCATCGCTCCCGGGGAAGGCAATCAATTCAAGAAAGGTGGCTCGGATCTCGTCTGGATCGAGCCACAGGATGGCACCGCAGTCGACGCCAATGGCAAGCCCCTTGCTGCTGGCAGCAGCCAGGCCGCCAGCGGGTTCGCCTTCCCGACCGCCTTCGGCGCCGCCGGCCAGAAGACCCTGGACGCTGCCTCAGGTGGCGCTCAGCGCGCAGCCGATGGCATGGGGGGTGATGAGCAGTCCCGCAAGAAGGTCCGCAAGGTCTACACCCTGCCGCAGAACTCGACGCTGATGGGTTCGGTGTCCATGACCGCCCTGGTGGGCCGCGTGCCGGTTGACGGCACGGTCAACGACCCCTACCCCTTCAAGATCCTGATCGGCCCCGACAACCTGACCGCCAACGGCATTGACCTGCCGGACGTCGCCGGCGCCGTCGTGAGCGGGACGGCCTCGGGTGACTGGACGCTGTCTTGCGTGCGCGGCCAGATCCGCAGCATGACCTTCGTCTTCACCGACGGCACCGTGCGTACCCTGCCGGCGCCCCAGGAAAACGCTGGTCAGCAGAACAACGGACAGAACAACCAGAACGCCTCAACCAACGGCCAGCCCGCTGCTGTCCAGGGTGGCATGGGCTGGATCAGCGACCCCTACGGTATCCCCTGCATCGCGGGCGAGCGCCGCAGCAACGCCGCCCAGTACATCGGCTCCCAGGCGCTCATCACCGCTGCCGGCGCCGGCGCCGCCTCGCTAATCAAGAACGACGGCACCAGCTCCAGCTACGTCCAGACCCCGAACGGCACCATTGGCACGACCGGCATGTCCGGCAACGAGGCCATGGGCAAGATCCTGAACCAGGGCGTCAGCGACATCTCCACCTGGGTGAACAAGCTCTACGGCCAGGCCTTCGCCGCCGTGTACGTGCAGCCCGGGGCGAAGGTGGCCATTCACCTCGACCAGGAGCTGGCCATCGACTACGAACTCAAGGGCCGCAAGGTCGACTATCGCACAGGAGCCCGCCATGCCTCGGCAGCCCTCGATTAACCGCACACGACTTCAGATAGCGGCTGTACTGGCGATGGCCCTGCTGGCCAGCGGCTGCGCGGTCGACAAGGAGAAGATGCTCCCCCACGGCGACCAGACCATGATGGACGTCTGGAACGCCGGTACCACCGGCTCGGCCGGCAGCAGCCAGGGGCGCCAACTCGTCGATGCCCGGGCAGAGCTACACCGTCCTGTGGACACGGCCCAGGCTCGGCCGCTGGCTGACAACGCCGGCTATTCGCGCACCGCGCAGAACGAAATCTATAGCCAGTTCAAGCGCCTGCCCAATCCGGACCTGGTCATGTACGTCTTCCCGCACCTGGCCGGCTCCGACCCGGCACCCATCCCCGGCTACACCACCGTTTTCCCGCTCTACCAGCGTGTGCAGTACGCCATGCCCGGTGAGCGGGTGGAGAACTACTGATGGGCATCTTCGAACGCCTGCGTGGCAAGAAAACCGCCGACACCTCGACGGCAGAACTAGATCCTGTACCGAGCCAGCCAGAGCTTATTGAGCCGGTTGAGGAAGCGGGCCTATCAGCCAGAGCTGAGCCGGCTCTGCATCCCGAATCCATCCGTGCCACCCGCGCCCTTGAGGTCGACGAGGAAGCCGCCTACCAGCGCTACCTGGATCGCCTGAGAGCGCACGGTATCCCTGAGCCAGGTGCCTGGATGACGGGCAAGGAGAAGCCCGCGACGGTCGCTGACATTGCCAACATGCACCAGGTCAATCCCAGCTTCACCAACCTGCTGCCCTGGATCGAATACCTGCCCGAGCATCAGGCGATGCTGCTGGAAGACGGCAAGTCGCTGGCCGCCTTCTTCGACCTGGTGCCGATCGGTACCGAGGGCCGCGAAGCCAATTGGCTTCGCCAGGCCCGCGACGCCCTGGAGAACGTCCTGCAGGACGCCTTCGATGAGCTGGAGCAGAGTCCCTGGGTCATCCAGTTCTATGCCCGCGACGAGACCCAGTTCGACGGCTATCTCACGGGGCTGGCCAACTACATCCAGCCGCGCGCCCGCGGCTCCCAATTCACCAAGCTCTATCAGAGTCTGATGAAGCACCACCTGCATGCCATCGCTAAGCCTGGCGGTCTATTCAACGACACGGCCGTATCCCACCTGCCCTGGCGTGGTCAGCATCGGCGCGTCCGGATGGTCGTTTCCCGCCGGAGCATCGGCGACGGTCTGGTCAGGGGGCAGGCGCCCGCTGCCTACCTGGCGAACATCTGCAGCCGGCTGACCGGCGCGCTGCGTAATGCCGGCGTGACGGCTCACCGGATGGACGAGCGCGCCATTCGCTACTGGCTCCTGCAGTGGTTCAATCCATGCCCGGATCACCTGGGCACCTCGGCCAAGGACCAGCAGCGGTTCTTCGAGGTGGTCAACAGCGCCTTCGACCAGGACGAGTTGCTAGCCGAAGGCACCCTTCCCTTCCTGGCCAGTGGGACCGATTTCTCCCAGTGCCTGATGTACCGTGAGCCTCGCTCGGATGCCCAGAAGGGCCTGTGGTTCTTCGATGGCCAACCTCATCGTGTGGTGATGCTGGATCGGCTGCGGACCGCGCCGAGGACCGGTCACATGACCGGCGAGCGCAACTTTGGTGATGCCCTGCACGCCCTATTCGACGAGATGCCCGAGGACACCGTGCTGGCCATCACGCTGGTGGCCACGCCCCAGGATACGCTCGAAGCCCACCTCAACAACCTGCACAAGAAGGCCGTCGGCGACAACCAGGCCTCTGCCCTCACACGGGAGGCCATCAAGGACGCTCGTCAGCTGATCGGGCGCAAGCACAAGCTCTACCAGGGCAGCGTGGCCTTCTATGTCCGGGGTAAGGACGAGCAGGAGCTGGAGCAGCGCTGCAACGACCTCACCAACACCCTGACCAGCGCCGGCATCGAGCCGGTGCGGCCTGAGGATGAGGTAGCTGCACTGAACAGCTACCTGCGCTGGCTGCCCGGCAACTTCGATCCCAACCAGCCGCGGGCGCTGCAGTGGTACACCCAGCTTATGCTGGTTCAGCATGTCGCCAACCTGGCGCCCATCTGGGGCCGCTCAACCGGAACGGGACATCCGGGCATCACTCAATTCAACCGCGGTGGCAGTCCGCTGACCTTCGATCCACTCAGTAAGCTCGATCGTCAGATGAATGCACACGGATTCGTCTTCGGTCCTACCGGTGCTGGCAAATCGGCCACCCTCAATAACCTCTTGATCCAATGGCTGGCCATCTACCGGCCGCGCATCTTCGTGGCCGAAGCCGGTAACAGCTTCGGGCTACTGGCGGACTTTGCCCAGCGCCTCGGCCTGACCGTCCATAAGGTCCGCCTGGTTCCCGGCGCTGGCGTCAGCCTGGCGCCCTTCGCCGACGCCATCCGCCTGGCTGAGGATCCGGCTCACGTGGCCGTGCTCGACGCCGAGGATCTCGACGCCTCAGACGAAGCCAGCAGTCCGAAGCCCGACTTGGAGGACGATCAACGCGACGTGCTCGGCGAGATGGAGATCGTGGCTCGCCTGATGATCACCGGCGGCGAAGAGAAGGAAGACGCCCGCATGACACGCGCCGACCGCGCGGCCATCCGCCACGCCATCATCAATGCCGCCAAGGCCTGCTCCAAGGCAGAGAAGACAGTGCTCACCCAAGATGTGCGCGACGCACTGAGCGAAGCTTCACGAGACGAACGCCTGCCGGCGCCACGACGGGAGCGCCTGCAGGAGATGGCCGAAGCCATGGAGATGTTCTGCATGGGCGCCGACGGCGAGATGTTCAACCGCCCCGGCACGCCCTGGCCAGAGGCTGACCTGACTGTGGTGGACTTCGCCACCTACGCTCGAGAGGGCTATCAGGCGCAGCTCGGCATCGCCTACATCTCGCTGCTGAACTCGATCAACAACATCGCTGAGCGTGACCAGTACAAGGGCCGGCCGCTGATCAAGCTGACCGACGAAGGCCACATCATAACCAAGCATCCGCTGCTACTGCCCTATGCGATGAAGATTACCAAGATGTGGCGAAAGCTCGGCGCCTGGTTCTGGTTGGCGACCCAGAACATCGATGACATCCCGATTTCCGGTGCGCCGATGCTCAACATGATCGAGTGGTGGATCTGCCTGAACATGCCGCCGGATGAAGTCGAGAAGATCTCCAAATTCCGCAATCTGAGTACCGCGCAGAAGGAGCTGATGCTGTCGGCGCGCAAGCAGAGCGGCGCCTATACCGAAGGCGTGGTGCTCTCCAAGTCCATGGAGACGCTCTTCCGCGCAGTGCCGCCCAGTCTCTATCTGGCCCTGGCTATGACGGAGCCTGAGGAGAAAGCGGAGCGCGCCCAACTGATGGAAGAGCTCGGCACCGACGAGCTGGGCGCCGCGCTCGCCGTCGCCGCCCGTTTGGACCGGCTACGAGGGATCGAACCCTACCCCTTCAAGCTGCCACCGGCTCGAGGAGCGCGGCGATGAGAGTGATGGACCAATTCACCCAGAACCTCATCGACAGCCTGACCGGCTTGCTTCGGCAGCCGCACCTGCCCGAGACGCTCACGGCCCTGCAGATCTGCGCACCGGTCTTGATCAGCAACCTGCAGGCAGTGAAATCACGCGCGGTGGATCGCCGTGAGATAGAGGTCCAGCTCGACACGGCGCTCAAGGACTGGCTGGCCAAGCATCCGCAGCCGGATGACGCACAACAGGCGCTGCTGGAGGTGCTGCATCGCGACGTGCTGGGCCGGCAACTCGATCAGCCCTCTGCCCATGAGGCTTCGGCATGATTAGGGGAGCTATATCTCGGCAACCAGCGGCAATGGCTCTCATACTGCTGGCCGTCTTGCTCTATGTCCTATGGCGCCTCTTTGGATGGCTCGCAGCAGTAGAGCCACGAGTTACTCCTGAGCCACCGACGTTCACCTATGGAGCTGCCAAAGCCCGCTTCACGCTAATCGAGTACGGCGACCTGGAATGCCCTTACTGCAAGGAAGCCTTCCCGCAGGTCAAGCAGCTGATCGATCGGCACGAAGCGCTGAACTGGCAGTGGCATCACCTGCCGCTGCCCATGCACGGCGATGCGGCCCAGTACGAAGCACGGCTGGTCACGTGTGCGGGATGGCTGGGCGGTAATCCAGTGTTCTGGCGGGCGGTCGAAGCGGTCTACCAGCACAGCCGTGGCAACGGTGCCGGCCTGGCAGTGCCGATCAAACAACTCGGCCTGCAACCAGCCGTATCGCTGCAGCACCTGCGGGCGTGCATCCAGGACAATACGACCGTGCGGCGGGTAGTGGCTGAGCAAACCGCAACCGCAGCGCAGAAGCGGATCGATGCCACCCCGACCTTCGAGCTCCGTGACAATCGGTCTGGTCGTACGATCCGGCTTCCGGCTCTGCTGGACGATGCCGGCATGCTATCGGCTATGGACTGGTTAGCGAGTCAGGGGGGTGCGAATGCGCAGCAACGCCGATGACGTCTATATCTGGCTTGCCGGGCTTTCAGACGGCGCTCTACGGCGGCTCTACAGTCGCCTGACTCATCTGCTGCGGATGATTGATGTCGAGGTTCAACGCCGAGAAACTCAGCGCCGAATCACTCGATAAACACACCGATAAAGTCTCTGTATATCACTCTGCGTGTGTTATCTCGAACAACCACCTCCATCGTATGAAGCCCTCTATATTTGGTACCCTCGCTGATAGTAATAGTTTTTCCATTGAAAAAACCCCGCACACCGCTCCCTTCTAAAACAACTGTTTCGGACCCTGACGGGAATCGTCCTGCACCGTTTTCAAGCTGTGCTTCGCGCCCATGATTACGCTTAAAAAATTCTACGATCAGTGGAAATGTGGCGGAGCGGTAGACTTCAGAGCTTAGTTTTAGCCTAAATTGAAGCGAGGCATATTTTGGCAGCATGCGGGAGACCGAGGGGTAGAACTCCCACCCTCCATCGCCCTGCACGTAACATCTAAATTCAAAACCTGAACTACTTACTACACTCGAGCCTTCGAAATCAGCCTTTAGCTCAGCCGGATAAGGCAGTAAATCTCGATATGCCTCTGAGTGCAGCTCCCGCACCCTGTATTTAGTGACATTTCCTTGTCTATCCGTATAGCTTTTGTTGAGGGTATCTATGAAAACAATAGCCCCATCTTTTTTTATTGCTTTTTTTCTTAAAAAGTCAGATGGGAAATCTATTTTGCTTACTATGCTTTCACCCAGCATAGCCTTGTTCTTCAGAGCCATCGCTTGAAGCTTTGCAGCAACGTCAACATAAAAGGATGTCGCAGTAACCTCATAGACGCTCGAAAACCCGTATGCCCCCCAAAGAACTTGATCATTACCACCAAAATCGAGTCCTATGCGAAAGCCGATATCCCTTGCTTCCACCCCCTCATCGACTAATACAGGAATAATGGTGTTTTCCATAAGAGCCTGAAGAACAGCGCAACAATTGATGGCATTCACCACGCTATCATCTTCGGATATAGACTTGCTTCCAAAAAAAGCAAGCAGTGCATCGCCCATAAACCTATGTACGTGGCCATCCATTGCCCGCACCGCCTCAGACGCACCTTTTAAGATAAAATTCTTTATCGCAAACACCAAATCAAGATCATAGAGAAAAGAAAGCCTAGTAGAGTTCTTTATATCCAGAAACAACGAACACACATGGTGACGTTCAGTATCCCTAGTGTCAGCCAAGTGAGCGAAATCAGGATGACTTCCTATGGCGCCATGATTTACTCCTGGCTTCATGAAATTAGGTCGCACCTGTTTTTGAATCGAATACTCTTGATCCAAAACACCAAGCGACCTACTCGCCGTTACGCTATCCATAGCCTGGCTTTCAAAAGATTTTTTTAATCCCTCGGACACACCAGACCTTCTTTTGGCGTCCCGCAGCAAATCCCGGAATGCCTCCTGCCCTATACCCTTTTTCATGAGCTTGACCCAACCACAATTGAATCAATCATGAGCGCCATTAAAAGCAAAGCTACAGGAATGAAATTACTAAAAACCAAAGCAATAACCAATTTTTGTATGGCAGCCATCTTGCCTGACAATATTTTCGACACCGTAAAAACTTGCTGCGACAGGTCTTTAATCAAATCGTCGCTACTAACACTTGAAACCCTATCATGATAACCCCTACTCCCGCCTTTAGCCGCTGATATATCCCCATAAAAAATCAAAGAATCATCAACGACCCGCTCAATGCTGCTACTAGTATTTGGAAATAAAATATAAGCAGCTCTCGCCAAGCAATAGCATGAAGAAATCACAATTAGAAAAAGCAAACAGTACACCAAGACGTGAATCCATCCCACAGTCGCCAATGAGGAAATTTTCGATGTGTTAAGGGACAGCCATCCAAGCACAGCAGCGCAATAAGTAATAACTACCGCAACCTTCTGGTTCGTAGCATTCAGATATGAATCCAATCTCTTCATAATCTCAAAGAGATTTTTAATTCGCTCCTCATCCTTCATACAGGTATTCCTTGCCTGATTATCAAATAAATGATCACTCAAGAGAGGGCTTTCTTGTCAGATGCTCCCTTAAATCCGAAACCCTCAACTGAACAGGTGTATACTTTCGCTCCGAAATCCCGAAGGCTTCTGGCGAAGTCGCCATCTCTATTTCAGCAGCCTCTTTCAATGCTATTCCAAAAAAACTGTGCGCATAGACTTCAACTGTTCTCCCGCCCAGATAGCAAATTTCTAAAAGCCCAACATCATCATTTGAACCAGGATCTGCTAATATAGGAAGGACCTGTACACCAGTTATTACGTGGGTCAAAGGCCCATCGTTACTCGTACTGCAGGAATACTGGGGCAATTGGCGCAAGGCATTGATATATCGCGCGCTTAGGCTTGCTTGATTAGACATTGGTGCTCGGTGCTCCGTGCTGCTTCTGATGGATATCGGCATATCGAGTCTATGCTTTAGAGGCACAGATCGGTTCAAAAGCATAGACCAGACGCAACCTTCAGCGACGTAGATATGGTTTCCCGCTGACCCAGCCCTCCTGATCGCGTTTCCTGTACCAGCCACTCCTCTGCCTGGTACAGCGCATGTCCATCTCTCCTCCTACCGTCTCAGCAGGCCTGAAAACCCACCTGCTAGGCTTTGCCCTGGCCGCCTGCTGTGCGCCCTTCGCCACAGCGGATGTACTGGCCATCTCCAACGCCGCTCATCCGCTCCTCAACAGCGCCAGCGCCCGGGTTGTGCTCTTGGATGCCCCGGAACGCCTTGAGCAGCAGCTCTCCGAAGGCCTGCCGGCGGATCCGCGCCAGGCCGTAGCTATCATGCAGCAGCGGATGCGCTCGGCCACTGCGCAGCAGCTGGGGCGGGAACTTGCAAGGGCGCACCAGGACGTGGCCGATGCCTGGAGCCTAGGTGTGGCCAAGCTGCCGGCAGTCGTGATGGATCGCCAGTATGTGGTCTATGGCCAACCCGACGTGGCGGCCGCCGTGGCCAGCATCGAGCGCTACCGGAGTAGCGGACGATGAGTCGGCAGCTGCAACGTCTAAGGCGCCTTGCCCTGGCGATCCCGCTGGCCACCAGCCTACAGGCCACTGCAGCGGTCACCACCGCCACCATTGTGTCGTCCTCGCTCTCGCCCGACTGCCTCGAATACAAGGTGGTCGGCATCTGCTACTGGCTGTTCTGCACCCCCTACGGCTGCAAAGTGAAGACCTCGGCTAAGGTACGGCACTTCGTGCCCGATGCGGTGGTGTCCAGCTACGCCAATACCGGCGAGAACCCGTGGACTGAGATGGCGTCTTTCAGCCCGGTCAGCAGTGTCGCCGCCGGCGGCAATGACCCGGGCGACAGCGCGACCCAGGCCAACACCACCATCAGCGCGCGCTTCAAGAACACCGATGTCATCGGCCACCCGGGCGGCTATGCCTTCAGCCAGTTCGCCAGCAGCTCGGGCTACGTCTGCAAGGGCGCCGGTACCGCCTATATGCCCTACCTGCTGAGCAACTACGACTACCTGGCCTGGCGATACGGCATCCCCGAAGCCGTCTACCCGGAGGCCCTCATCCCGGGCAAGCGCGAAGTGGGCGGCACCTTATCCGGAGACCTGTGGGGCAACGTCTATCCGCGCAGCGGCTTCCTGCATCAGCCCGACGACTACAAGGCCGCGGCGGTCATGGCCCAGCGAGCCGGCGACGTGGTTACGCGCTCTGGCCAGATCCACGTCTACCAGTCGCTGCTGGCCCAGCCAGAAGACGGCTACTGGCCCGCGGGCGAGCTGCTCGAGGGCGATGCCACCACCGGCAAGTGGCAGGAGCTCACGCCCACGCTGAGCCAGAGCTGCGCTGCCTTTCCCAACCCGGGCCCTCACGTCCAAGACGCCGTGGGCGCCTATGCCTGGGCGCTGTGGCGCCCCTACAGCTGCTGCAAGCGTGAAGGCCAGGTCTTCCTGGGCAGCACCGACTTTCAATGATCAGGGAGCCGTCGATCATGAATACCTCTCGCCTCACCCTGCTGGCCAGCACCTGCCTGGCCGGTCTTCTTCTCGGCAGCGCTGTCCAGGCTGCCGAGCCCTACCGTGTGCAGTCCCAGGGCAGCGTCATCGGTGACGACGTGCTCTACAGCATCGGCGGCGGCAATGCCGTGTCGATGGGCAGCGTCGGCAACATGGACAGCATCCAGATTGGCGGTGGCTGGAACACCAACCTGATCTGCGGAAACATGAGCCTCACCAATACCCTGCAGAACCAGCTCAACGGCGCCACTCAGGGCTTCCAGACCATCATGAGCTCGGTGCTGCAGAATGCTACCGGCGCCGTTGCCTCCCTACCCGGCCTGATCCTGCAGCGCGCCAACCCAGGCCTGTACAACCTCATCACCAACGGCATTGGCCAGGCGCGCCTGGACTTCGATCGCTCGAAGGGCACCTGCCGCGCGATCGCCGACAAGATGCTCGATGTCGCCGGCGGCCAGGTCGGCTGGAACAAGCTCGCTGAGGGGGAGGCAATGAAGTCGGCCGCTGCCGGCACCACCGATGCCGTCGCCGCGATCAACCAGGTCGAGCAGAAGAGCGGGAATGAGGGCGTGACCTGGGTCGGCGGGAGCAAGGCCGGAGGCAGTGGCCAGCAGCCCATCAAGGTAGTCAGCGACGTCACCAAGGCCGGCTATAACTTGCTAAGCGGCCGCGCGCCCACCACCACCGGCTCGATCCCGGCCAGCAGCTGCAACGGTGGCCTCGTTTGCAGCACCTGGTCGTCGCCACAGGAGGCTGCGACCTTTGCCACCCGGGTACTCGGCGAGCAACAGCAGCAGACCTGCGACAACTGCCAGAAGACCGTGACCCAGGCCGGGGTCGGGCTCACCCCGCTGATTCAGGAGACCTACGACACCAAGCTCAAGGCGGTGAATGCGCTGATCGCCGGCACCCAGCCGATGACGGCTGAGAACCTGGCCGCTGCCGGCAGCAGCTCGATCCCGATCACCCGCGGCATCATCGAGTCGCTGCGTACCGAGCAGGACCAGGACGTGCTGGCCAAGCGGCTCGTGTCCGAGGTCTCCCTGGCCGATGTGATCGAGAAGGCGCTATCGCTGGTCCGCACCCTGGCGGCTGGCCGCCAGGAGCCCAACGTCGCCGCCAACCAGGTCGCCCAGACGCAGGTCGACCAGAACGCCGCCAACCTGCAGGCCGAGATCCAGAACCTCAAGACCGAGCTGGACATGCGCCGGGAGCTGGCTGGTAACTCGCCCACCACCATCCTGCAGCGTGCGGCGCTGCGCAAGGATGCTTCTAGGACCATCTTCCAGGGCGACCCCATGCCGAACCGGCTGGATCGCGTCGAAAACCCCGTCAAGAAGGGCGACTGATCATGAGCAATGTTTCTTCAGAGAGCCGTACGCAGCCCAACCGCGAGCGGAAGCAGAACCCGGTATTACGACTCGCCAAGGGCGGCTTGAAGGGCTCCGCGTGGGTAGTGTTGATCTTGCTCACCACGGTGCTGCTGGCGCTGGCCTGTAGCCTGCTGATCCAACAATTTTTTGGCGACATTGCAGGTTACCAGCACTGGGCAGAGACCCACCGTAGCGGCCTGCAGATCTGGAGATTGGTCGTGTATGCAGCCCTGGCAGCCGGCTGGTTGCCACTCCGCCAGCGGTTGCGAAAGCTGCCAGAGGGTGCCGGGCGCCTAGCCCGGTGTGAGTGGTTGGCGATCGCCGTCATTGCGCTCTACGAACTGCAACTCCACCTGTAGCGCTACGCAGAGAAAGACACCCATGGTCCTCTACACGAACGACTACCTTGAATATTACCTCACCCTGGTGGGCTGGCTGATCAATGGTGCCATCTGGGATTTGATCGGGAGCACCGGCCTATTCGCAGCGCCCTTTGCTGCCATCGTCATCCAGGAGTGGTTACGCGCCCGCGGCGAAGGCCAAGATGAGGGCAACAAGGGGGCGTTGAGCCTGGCGCGGATCGAAAACCGATTCTATGTCGCCATCTTCGTCATCATGCTCGGGCTCATGCCCTTGCCGAACTCGGTGCTGAGTTTCTCGACCCTTGAGTACGATAAGACACGCTCCAAGCAGTGTCAGGTGGACGTGCTGAAGCCATCCGAGACTGGATGGGGCAACAGCTTCAGCACTCTTAATGGCAAGAGCGCCCGGATTCCCATCTGGTGGGCAGTGGTACATGCCCTTTCGAAGGGCTTTACCGCGGGTGCGGTCGCCGGCATTCCATGCGGGCTGGATCTGCAACAGCTACGCATGGAGGTGAACGCCACCCGGATTGGCAATCCCCTGCTGGCCCAGGAGGTCGCAGACTTCACAAACGACTGCTACGCCCAGGCCCGGGCCAAACTGTTCATGACGCAGCCGAACCTGTCAGCGTCGCAGTTCGAAGATGTCAGCTGGATTGGCTCGAAGTTCTTTCTGAGCACCAGCGGCTACTACAGCGATGGTGCTTCAGGCTTTCGCTCCCATACCCCGCGCAAGGCCTGGCCCTATGACAAGACGCGGGATGCGGGACTGGCCGAGACCACCGGGGGCGGCGGCTACCCAACCTGCTCGCAGTGGTGGTCTGACGGCACAATCGGATTGCGTGCGCGGCTGCTGGCGGCGGTGGAGCCCAGCCTGATCACTCAGCTCGCCCAGTGGGCGAAATTGATGAACCAGCAAGAGGTAGAGGACCAGGTGATCCGCGACCTGGTATCGCCCCGCAAGCAGGTGCTGACCCAAGGGCAGGTCTATGGAGACTACGGTGGCCAGGTAGGCGGAAGCATTGGCAGCAGCATCTCGCGCGTCACGGCCACTGCAGGTCAGGCAGTGGGATCGCTAGCGATGTACCCCGCCATCGACAGTGTCCGGCAGGCCGCGCCGATGGTGCTGGCTTTCCTGAAGATGGCTTTCATCATCTGCATACCCATCGTGCTGGTGCTGGGCACCTATGACTTGAAGGCTGCCATGACGCTGACCTTTGCCCAGTTCGCACTGATCTTTGTCGACTTTTGGCTGCAGCTGGCGCGCTGGGTCGACAGCACGATCCTCGACGCCCTATACGGCAACATCATGGGTGCCTCACCCCACCTGAACTTCAACATCATGATGGGCATGAACAACGCCCAAGGCGACCTGCTGCTGGACTTCGTGATGGGGACAATGTTCTTGGTGCTGCCCGCGTTTTGGATAACAGCCATGAGTTGGGCGGGGGTGAAGGTAGGAGATTTGGCTATGGGGCTGGCTAAGGGAACCGAACCTGCGAGATCAGCAGGCCAGACTGGCGGGGAGGTTGTGACGAAGGCCGTAGGTGCCAAATAGAGCTGAACTAAAGGGAACCGATTTCACAGCTAGTCTTGAAATCGGCTTCCTCACAATCGCCACTCGTCTCTACTACCCGACGAATCTAAAGGGTGCCCAAAGACATCACGACCGTATGGAGCATCCACATCGGTATCACCCGTGCTCAAAGAGCCATTGGAAGCCAGCCACAGGTAGCTCAGCGCAAGCATCAACGGTACGAAGAGATAGAGGGAATAGACTGCGGCAGCAGCTAATACAGTCCCACGCACAGACCATTTCAACACCTTGATGATGCTGACCGGAACACCGGCAGCAGCCAACCCGTTCCAAATGGCGCCCTCAGTCCGTACGAGAAAACGGCTCGTATCAAGCTTCCCAAGGTGAGTCCAGTCTTCGGAAGATCCCGGTTTGCGAGTGGTCATGGCTACTGCCTCATTCCATGGAGCGCGATGGCTCTATGATGGCACTTATACGCCGCAATCGGTGACGCCGCAACCGCCATGGCATAAAATGCCATACGCTGTCCTTGCTCTAACCCGGAGTCGCCATGCCTACCCGAAACATCGTCATTCCCGAGCCGCTCTCCCATGAGATTGACCGCCTGGTCGAGAGCGGTCGCTACCAAAATGCCAGCGAGGTAGTTCGAAACGGACTCCGTTTACTGATTCAGCAAGAGGCAATGGTCTCGGCCAAAGTCGAGGCCTTGCGCAACGCCACGGGCTCAGCCCTCGAGCAGCTGGAGCAGGGAAGGTTCGACGAGGTGAACGGGGGGGACCTGGAGCAGTACCTGGAAGGCTTGTCGGTTGAAGACAGCCGCATAGGCCACTGAACCGATGAAGTACCGTATCTCCGTCGAGGCCCGACAGGACCTTGCCGACATCCTGGTGTATTCCGCTCAGCAACTCGGCCCAGCGGCCCGGAAGCGCTACCAGAGCCTGCTATTAGGCAGCTTCAATCTGATTGCAACCAATCCCTACGGGCCTGTGAGTCATGCCCGCGATGAGCTGCACGAGGGCCTGCGCAGCCTCCACCTGGCCCATGCCCCAAGGGGTATCCCGTCCGAGCAGCGCGTCGGCCAGCCTCGTCATGTGGTGTTCTACCGGATGGCGGCTGACGACGTCATCGAGATAGTGCGGCTGCTGCACGACCTAATGGAGCCCAAGGAACATCTGGCCAGCCCCTAGTAACCGAAAGCGCCAAATGGGCTGGAGCAAAGGAGCGAATGGAAGGGGGCTCTAAGGGTAAAAGCCCTACCAGAAAGGGCTCCGCCGTTGGCTGCGAAGAGCAAAGGGCAGCCTGGGCAGCTAATGCGGTAGCCTAGATTGCTACCTTTCGCATTGATCACTCAGTTCGGTACAGACTTTCAAAGCCTTCGCCCTCCCCTGCTGTCCTGTTAACCCCACCAGACAGTGGTAGACCTTCGCCCCACCCAGCGGCCAAGAACTGCACGTCACGCAATGGATCGGACGCCATAGCTCTCTCGTTGCGGATCCGGCAGGCTTCGGGATCTCTTGCGAATAGCCCACGCGCAAATGCCCGGCCCTGCTCGGCCAGCCTCGCGGTCTTGGCCGTGCGAATTTTCGAAAACGTCTGAAAGACCCCTTCCAAGCCTTCACTCACATGATCAAGACAACGTGCTAAATGCCAGGCATCCTCCAGCGCCTGGCAGGCTCCTTGCCCCGACGTTGGCAATGGAGCGTGTGCGGCGTCCCCGACCAGCAGTACATTTGCCCGGCTCCAAGTATGCAGCGGCTCTAGATCATGCACCGCAATCATCCCAATGGAATGCTCGGGCGTGGCACGGATGATGCGCGAGACGGGCTCAGGCCATTCCGCGAATAGAGTGCCGACCTCCTTATGCGGATCTGCGGCAGGCATGCCGCGGCTCAAGGGCCGTGCCTGCGCCGCGGCCCAGTAGACTAGATCCGGCCGAATGGGCACGCAACCAAAGCGCTCGCCTACCCCCCAGAAGTCTTGAATCGACATATCGTCAACCAGCGCATTCGCTCCCTCTGCGACGCCTACCCAGTTCACAAAGCCTTGATAGACGGGTGTGTTGTCCCCCGCGACAAACTTGCGCGCCACGGAATCCATCCGACCGTCTGCGCCAATAAGCAAATCCGGACGGATGCTCGCGCCACTCTCGAAATGCGCGACGGCCTTATCTTTGGAATCCAACTCTATGGCCACCGCGCGGCGTCCAAACTCGACTGAAATGCCTGCTCTCACCGCATGATCCAGCAGTAACCTTTGTAAGTGCTTGCGGAGCACCGTGTAGGTCGGGTATCCCATGGTCCGGTCCAGCAAACCAATATCAAGACCGCCCAAGGCATTTCCTACGGCATCTTGACGACGCATTGCTAGCGGTCGCCCGCCTATAGCGTCCATGTCTTGCAACATGCCGAGCTCTTCCAGCACAAAGCTGGCGTTAGGCCAAAGTGTCACGCCAGCCCCCATCGTTGACGGCACCACACGACGCTCGTAGACGCGAATGTCGTGGCCCCGTTTGCGTAAGGCGAGCGCCACGCTCAAGCCCGCAATACCACTACCAAGTATCCCTATTTCCATGTTTGAGCCCCCTTGTTCAACCGGTGCTCTGTGCACCACATACAGCGTCATACAAAGCAAGGGGCATCCTGCAGTTTGCCAATGTAGATAACTAGCATGCAAAATTGGGCTTCTTTCATACCTCAGCTGGGATAATAAATGCGCGATGCACTTGACCTGAATACTGTCCGCGTCTACACCGCGGTGGTTGATGAGCAAAGCTTTGCCGGCGCATCACGCTTTTTGGGCATGCCCTCCTCCAACGTCAGCCGCTACGTTGCCTCACTGGAGCAGAAACTGGGTACACGCCTGCTGGAGCGAAGTACCCGCCATTTGCGTATGACGGAAGCTGGTCGATTGCTCTATGAACGAGCAAAGCCTTTGCTCGATGCCCTGCTCGTCACCCAAGAGGAGCTTGGAGAAGTACAGCACGAACTGCATGGGCGCGTGAAAATGTGCATGCCAGGGGAGGCACCAAGACTGCTGGCGCCAATCCTCGCCGAATTTTGCAGCCTTCATCCCGGCATTGATCTTGAGTGCGATACCCGGATGACAGGGTTGGAGGTACTTCGAGAGGACATAGACCTATCTATCATCTTCCACCGGGGCCATCAAGAGGACAGCGCTCTCATCACTCGCACACTCGCCACACTGCCTAGCATTGTGGTTGCCGCCCCCTCTTTGCTGGCCAAGACCGGTGTGCCACGCCATGTGCGCGAACTGAAGTCTTTGCCCTGCATCACCACCCTAAGTGCGCTGAAGGGCCAGCCTTGGCAGTTTCAGGACGCATCAGGTCAAATCATCAAGGTGCCGGTGCGTAGCCGCTACCGTGTCAACAGCGGAGAGCTGGCTGTGGCAGGCGCGCGGCAAGGCATCGGGTTCGCAATTGTGGCGGCCTCTCCCTGCCAAGAAGACCTGGATATGGGCCGATTGCTTGAGGTACCACTAGACCTGTGTCCCGCGCCGCTGCAATTGCTCGGAGCATACAGTCATCGCCATTCGGTCACTGCTCGAGTCCGGGCACTGCTGGATTTGATACAGAAGCGATTAGCTGAATCAGGTCATTAACCGATGCACCCTGTGATCCGAACTCAGGTCTAGGACGGAAGTAATACGCCAGTCCCAAATTGGCGCCCTTCGGAGCAAGCGCAATATCGTTGTGACTGTACTCCTTTCCGGATTTTGTGAGCTGCGAAAAGTGGCCAATAGCCACCCCAACCTCCTACGTGGCAATAGCGGTTTAACATTGTCCGCCCGACCGTGCTGATCGACAACGCAGGCCCAAGAACTACCAAGGGCATGCCATGTTCGATCTATTTTTCAGGAAGAAAGCCCCACCCTTAGCGGCTTCAGGCTCCGGCAAGCAGGGCTTCACCCAGCCGTCTGCAAGCAAGGACCTACTGGCCCTCCCCCGCCGGCAGAAGCTCATCGAGAACATCTGGCAGCGCACGTCGCTGTCCCGCGAGCAGTTCGCCTCACTCTATCGGGATCCTCTCGGGCGCTACGCCGACCTGGTCCAGCAGCTTCCCGCTTCGGAAAACCACCACCACGCCTATCCCGGGGGCCTGCTCGATCACGGGCTGGAAATCGTCGCCTACGCACTGAAGATCAGGCAGAACTACCTCCTACCCATCGGCGCACCGCCCGAATCCCAAGCAGCCCAGGCGGAGGCGTGGTCAGCAGCGGTAGCCTACGGCGCCCTCCTCCACGACTTGGGCAAGATCGTTGTCGACATAGAGGTCGTGCTTGAGGATGGCAAGCCATGGCACCCCTGGCACGGTCGAATCGAGAAGTCCTACCGCTTCAGGTACGTCAAAGGTCGCGACTACCAGCTTCATGGTGCTGCCTCAGCACTCGTCTATTTCCAGGTGCTGCCGCCCCACGTGCTGGACTGGCTCAGTGGCTACCGTGAACTATGGTCATCGCTGATCTTTGTGTTGGCCGGGCAGTACCAGCACGCAGGCGTCCTCGGAGAGATGATCGTCCAGGCCGACCAGGCGAGTGTCGCTCAAGAGCTCGGTGCCAACCCGCAACGTGCGATGGAGGCCCCAAAGAACACGATCCAGCGTCAACTGGCCGATGGGTTGCGCACCCTGGTCATTGAGAAATTCAAGCTGAATCAACCCGATGGACCATCGGATGGGTGGCTGACCCAGGACGCTCTATGGCTCGTCAGCAAGCCTGCCTCAGACCAGCTGCGCGCACTGATGCTCTCCCAGGGCGTTGAGGGCATTCCCAGCTCGAACGCCCCGTTCTTTAACCTGATCCAGGACCAGGCCATTATCCAGGTCAACGCTCAGGACAAGGCTATCTGGAGGGCCACAATCGACACCTGCCGCGGCTGGAAGAACACCTTCACCTTACTCAAAGTCTCCCCCGCGCTGATTTGGCCAGATCCTACGGATCGGCCAGCTCCATTTACCGGCATTTTCACGCTTGAGCAGCCGGAAGACACCGAGATAGATCAGCAGCGGCCTGCACCCGTGAGTGATATCGCTACGCCATCACTCTCAATACCACAAAGCGTGACGCATGTCACATCTTCACAAGAGGTGCCCTCATCCGAAACACTGCCGCCGCCCGCATTCCAGACCGGTTTGGACCCCATGGACGAGACCCTTGCACTAGCAGATGAGCTCTTTGGTGAAGCGGCTCCATCTTCAGAAACTCCAGCTTCTCAGCCGCTCCCTGACGTCACCCGAGACGGCTTCACTGATTGCCTCGCCGAGCACTCAGCTGAAGAGGCAATTTCGGCCAAGGACACAACTGATCTCGGCCAAGCTTTCATAGCTTGGGCGCGGCAGGGCGTGCTTTCACACACGCTGGTGATCAACGATGCCAAAGCACTGATTCACACAGTGGATGGCACTGCGTTTCTCGTCAGCCCCGGATTATTCAAGCGCTATGCATTGGAGCATCCTCACCTACAGAGGGAAGCCAAGGCGAGAGGGATTGAAACCTGGCAGCTAGTTCAACGCGGATTTGAAAAACTCAAAATTAACCGCAAGACACCGGACAATCTAAATATATGGACATGCGAGGTCATCGGACCGCGGAAATCCAAACTGCTCAAAGGCTATCTTTTGAAGGACCCTAGTGCGATCTTCACGCATCCGCCATTCGATAATATTAGCCTGCGATTGCAGGATATGGGAGCTAGCGAAAATTGAATATCATCGATATCGCTAGCGAATACAATGATACTCACGACCTCAGGCCGGCAACTAGAGTTATCTACCTAGCAGCAGCCCGGGCATTTAGCCGAAGATTTGGCGATGACGTCGAACTCGAAAAACTCCATCATAGGGATGTTTTGATCTGGCGCAAGGAGGCCTTGGATTCAGGCCTAGCAAAGCGCAGCTGGAACACATACGCGAGTCATCTGAAAACTCTTTTCAGGTACGCCATTTCTCAAGACCTATTGACGCTCCGTAAAAACCCCTTCACTGACACCTCTGTAGTTCCACCCAGAAAGCGGAAAAAAACTGTACCTCACGAGGCCATCACTCAGGGTCGCAACCAGCTTATCAGGCTACAAGAGATCGAACGGGTATCAGGCGAACGCAGCAGCATAACCCCAGCTTGGTTCTGGCTATCTGTCTACGAAACCTTTCACTACACCGGAATTCGCCTGAATTCTTTATTAAGTATACAGAGACGAGACGTCTGCCTAAGACGTAGAACAATTAATATTCGAAGCGAAGGGGACAAGACTCACAAAGAGTTTCTCCTACCCATTCCTGGACCTCTTTATGAGTACATAGACCGCATTGTAGCGTGGGCAGACTCTCTGCATTTCAAAGCCACGGACCAGCTATTTAACGTCAATAGGTTCTCCTCGCATTACAGACGAGAAACTATGGATATAAATCAGATTGAGGCAATGTATAGAAAACTGACGGCGATAGTAGGGACTCGGATGACTCCCCATCGGTTCAGGCACACCTTGGCGTCTGACCTGATGCGACAAGCGGATCGCAACATCCACGTAGCCAAAGCCCTGCTGAACCACTCGAGCATCGCTACCACGATGGAATACATCGAGACGGATCCACTCCAGATGCGTCATGTCCTCGAAGAGCGTGCTGATAAGGTACCGAGGAGCTTGATCGCTCGAGTTGATTACAGCACCCGGCAACACCAGGAACAGCAACTGGATCCACCCAAGCAATCCGCCTCGCTGGCCTCGCAGCAACCGGCGAGAATCTCCGAACCCTCCACGCCGGAAGCGTTCGATCAGCTCGCAGAATGGATCAGCAATGGAGCACGACCACTTACAGCAATGGTGAGGCGAGGATAGCTACACAGCGAAGCTCACGTACGAAATTGCGCCCAGGCCACGCAGCAACAGGCTCAGGACGCCGGATGATTCAATTTGACATCATCAAACTGCGAGGCTAGATTCCGCCACAGACGGCTGCTTGTCTGAGCTGGGGGAACGCAAAAACCCTCCATTGCGGAGGGTTTCTGGTGAAGATGGTGGGTCGTGTGGGATTCGAACCTACGACCAATTGGTTAAAAGCCAACTGCTCTACCGACTGAGCTAACGACCCGTTAGTGG
>Ga0157371_10000809_pt1 | contig 35900 bp, 32 predicted proteins | sample C45metaG_FD_113462 | JGI IMG/M metagenome (GOLD analysis project Ga0157371, IMG submission 113462) | Corn rhizosphere microbial communities from Kellogg Biological Station, Michigan, USA - C4-5 metaG | ecosystem: Host-associated > Plants > Roots > Rhizosphere > Soil | place: USA: Michigan... | reverse complement strand
GCGGGTTGTTGGCGATCAGCGCGTTGGCCGCGCGCAGCACGCGGTTGGAGCAGCGGTAGTTCTGCTCCAGCTTGATGATTTCCAGCGCGGGATAGTCGCGCGCCATCTGCTGCAGGTTTTCAGGGTTCGCACCGCGCCAGGCGTAAATCGACTGATCGTCATCGCCCACGCAGGTGAAGTTGCCTTTGCTGCCGGCCAGCTGCTTGAGCAGCCGGTACTGCGCATCGTTGGTGTCCTGGCATTCGTCGACCAGCAGATAGCCGATCCGTTCACGCCACGCCAGGGCGATCTCCGGATTTTCTTCCAGCACCTGCACCGGCAGGCGGATCAGATCATCGAAATCCACGGCATTGAAGGCCGTCAGGCGCAGCTGGTAGCGCTCATAGACGCTGGCCGCTTCCTTCTCGCGGGTGCTGCGCGCCGCGGCCATCGCCTGCTCGGGCGAGAGCCCGGCATTCTTGGCACGCGAGATCAGGTTCTTCACGTCCTCGATGTCGTCCGGCTTGGCCCCGTACATCAGGTCCTTGACCTGCGCGGTCGAATCGTCGGCATCAAAGATCGAAAAGCCGCGCTTGAGCCCGACGGCCGCATGCTCAATCTGCAGGAACTTCAGCCCCAGGGCGTGGAACGTGCAGATCGTCACTTCATCGGCATCGTCGCCGCGCAGGCGCTTGGCCACGCGCTCGCGCATTTCCTTGGCCGACTTGTTGGTGAAGGTGATCGCCGCGATCCGCCGCGCCGGGTAGCGCTTGCTGGCGATCAGCTGACCGATCTTCTCCACGATCACGCGCGTCTTGCCGCTGCCCGCGCCCGCAAGCACCAGCAGAGGACCTTCGCAGTGCATCACTGCCGCGTGTTGGGGAGGATTGAGACCGTGCATGCCATCTCCAGGGGAGGGGCATTGTACCGACCTTGCTCGGCCAGCATGGTCGCGCGACCGCGCGGATTGACGCCTTCACGCCCCTGCGTCGACCATAGCGCCATCGACGCAACGGAGGCGACGCAGGGTGATCAACAGGAAAGCATGGCAGGTGGGGGGCATGATCGCCACGCTGGCGATCGTTCCGGCATGGGCGCAGTCCAGCCAACCGGATCTGCGCGCCCAGGACGCACAGGAGACCGATGCATTCCTGGTCAGCCACCCCGACCTGCGCTACCGCAAGCACGGCAAGGAGGCCCAGGCCCGCGGCCGCTTCGAAGACGCACGGCGCTACTACCGCCTCGGTGCGCGCTACGCCGACAAGCTGTCCCAGGCCGCGCTCGCCGAAATGTGGTGGAACGGTCAGGGTGGTGCCCAGGATCGGGCCGTGGCCTATGCATGGATGGACCTCGCCGCCGAACGCGGGACCGGCTTCCTGCTGGGGCTGCGTGAACGCTACTGGGCCGAGCTGGAGCCTGACGAACAGGCCCGCGCGTTGGAGGTGGGACCGGCCGTGTACGCCGAGTTCGGCGACGCGGTGGCACAGCCCAGGCTGGAGCGCGAGTTGCGCCGTGGCCTGCTCAACGTCACCGGCAGTCACACCGGCGCGGTCGGCGGCATGCGCATGGTGGCCCGGGATGCACGCGGCATGCGCTATCTGGAGCCGGATGTGTTCTACCGCGACGAGTACTGGCAGCCAGCCCAGTACTGGCAGTGGCAGGACCGGCAGTTGGAGGCGGCTGGCCGTGCCATCGGCACCGGATCGGTCGAGGTTGGCCTGCCCGCCACCGTGCCGGGCCATCAGGACTGAGTCGATACCGCCATGCCTGGACCGCCGAAGGGATAAAATCCGGACATGGCCAAGCTCTATTTCTACTATTCGGCGATGAATGCCGGCAAGACCACGACCCTGCTGCAGTCGGCACACAACTACCGCGAGCGGGGCATGCGCGTGGCCATCCTGACGCCACGGCTGGACGATCGCGCCGGGCGCGGCGTGGTGGCCTCACGGATCGGCCTGAAGGCTGATGGGATCGCGTTCCAGCAGGACACCGACCTGCAGCAGCTGATCGCCGATGACATCGACACGCACGGTCCATTGGGCTGCGTGCTGGTCGATGAAGCGCAGTTCCTGACCCGCAGCCAGGTCTGGCAGCTCAGCGAGGCGGTCGATCAGATGCGCATCCCGGTGCTCTGCTACGGCCTGCGCACGGATTTCCGCGGCGAGCTGTTCGAAGGCAGCCAGTACCTGCTGGCCTGGGCCGACGAGATGCAGGAGATCAAGACGATCTGCCACAGCGGCAAGAAGGCCACGATGACCGTGCGCGTGGACGAACACGGCCACGCGGTGCAGGATGGCCCGCAGGTGGAGATCGGCGGCAACGAACGCTACGTGTCGGTGAGCCGCGCGGAGTTCAAGAAGATCACGCGCGGCGAGGGCCGCATCGACCCGATGCAGGCCCCGTTGCCGCTTTGATCAATACAGGGTGCGCTCCGGCGCGCCCTTCGGCGGCGGGCTGTACTGGTACAGCCACGTTTCGGTCAGCGTCTTGCCGCCGCTGCGCAGGTACAGGCGGATGTCGATCTGCTCGGTCGAGTCATCCGGCGGCACCAGATCGAACATGGCCCGGTAGCCCTTGATCTCGCGCAGCGGACGCGCCGACACGATCTCGGTACGGCCACGGCTGACCTGGACCACCGCTTCCACCTCGCCCTTGTCGATCAGCGCGGCCAGTTCGCCGCCTTCGAAATCGACCGCGAAGCGCCACGAGAAGTACTCGCGCTTCTTGCCGATCACCCCGCCCAGGCCGGTACGGCTGGCCACGCAGTGCGCCAACGGCGTACGCGCCGGCGGCTCGGCGCCCCAGTACAGGCGATAGCCGAGCAGCAGCTCCTGGCCCGGCTGCGGCTTGGCCTCGGGGTTCCAGAACGCCACGATGTTGTCGAAGGTTTCATCGACGGTCGGGATTTCGACCAGCTGTACCGAACCCTTGCCCCACTGCCCCTTCGGTTCCACCCACAGGCACGGGCGCTTCTCGTAGAAGACGCCGTCGTCCTGGTAGTGATCGAAATTGCGGTCGCGCTGGAGCAGGCCGAAGCCGCGCGGGTTGTTGTCCACGAACATGTTGAAGCGCAGATTGTGCGGGTTGCACAGCGGGCGCCAGATCCATTCACCGGCACCGGTCCACATCGACAGGCCATCGGTGTCGTGGATTTCCGGGCGCCAGTCCCAGGCCATGCGGCGGTCGTTCTCGCCCACCTGGTACATGCTGGTGCACGGGGCGATGCCGAGGCGCTCGATGGCCTTGCGCGGGTACAGCGCGCAGTCGATGTCCATCAGCAACACATCGCCGTTGGTGATCGCGAAGCGATAGGCGCCGGTGGTGCTGGGCGAATCCAGCAGGGCGTACACCACCAGCGTGTTGGAGTCGGCCGCCGGCTGCTCCAGGTAATAGGCGATGAAATCCGGGAATTCTTCGGGCTTGCCCATGCCGGTATCGATCGCTAGGCCGCGCGCGGATTGGCCGTACTGGCCTTCCTTGCCGACCGCACGGAAATAGCTGGCCCCCAGGAAGGCGGCGAAGTCGCGGTCGGTGTCCTTGCGGGTGTTGAGCCGGAAGCCGGCGAAGCCCAGGTCGGCCGCCAGATGACTGCCCTTCAGGCCGCTCTTGCCGTAGTCGAACGCCGCGCCGTCGTAGGCCAGTTCCTGCGCCTTGCCATCGGTCACGTCGAACATCCGCACCGGGGAGTGGAAGTACAGGCCGAGGTGGAAGAACTTGGCCTGGTAGCGGCCGGGCTGGTCCGCCCACAGCGCGTGGTCCTGGCGGTACTGGATCGACTGGTACTGGTCCCAGCTCAGCGCTTCGACCGGACCCGGCAGGGTGCGCCTGTGGCTCTGGTAAGCGGCCTGGGACAGCGCGCGGGCCTGCCCCTTCAGCGAGGCGAAATCGAACGGCTGCGGCTGGCCCAGCCGGCGCAGGCCGACCTGGTTGCCCTGCGCGGCACAGGCCGGCAGTGCAGGCAGGCCGAAGGCGGCCAGGGCGACGGAGGCATTACGGAGGAAGTCGCGTCGTTGCATGCAGGCAGCGATGGCAAGGGAGGGCCGGCCATCATAGGCACGCAGACGTTAATTCGCCGAGGTGAATACGGGCCGGCGTTCAGCCACCGTGCGCTGAGGGGCGGCCACGACCCGGTCCTCGCCACAGCCTTCACGCACCTGCCCAACCTCCTGCCACAGCTGTCCGCCCTGTGGCCGCTGCGCCTGCAGCTCCTGCTGAAGCTGCTCCAGCGCTGCGCGCGCACGCGCCGGTGCGGTGCCACATTCAAGTTGGGCCATCGCCGCACGGGCGCGCCAGCGCAGCGCGCGGCTGTCCAGGTCGGCGGCGTCGCCCGCCAGCAGGGGCGCCAGCGCACGTCGCGCTTCCACGGTCTGCCCCATGCGGCCCAGGTTGCGGGCCCAGGCCAGCTGCAGCGCGCGGTGCAGACCCGCATTGCCAGGCCCGGCCCGGTCCACCCGCCGCATCAGCGCCGCCAGTTGCTCCCCGGCCTGCCGCGGGTTGCCATGGGCGCTGATCAGCTCGGCCATGCGCCGGTCGGCCTGCTGCACAGACGCATCATCGTCACCGCGCTGCGCGGCCTGCCATTGCCGGCCCTCATGCAGCGCCGCCAGCGCAGCCTGCCAGCGGCCCGCCTGTGCCAAGGCCTCGCCCTGGTCGTACAGCCCCTGCGGCAGCAGCCCCACACAATCGGGCTGGCGCCAGATCGCCACGGCGCGGGTGAAGTCATCGATCGCCGTCGCGCTGTCGCCCTGTTCCAACGCCAGCCGGCCCAGCGCATGCCAGGTCAGCCCGGTATCACGGTGCTGCTCGCCCAAGGCCTGCCGGGTCAAGGCATGCACCTGCTGGAGTTGCGTCTGCGCCTGCGCCAGATCACCCCGCTGCATCGCCAGCAGAGCGCGCAGGCGGCGGATCGACAGGGTTTCCGGGTGATCGGGTCCATACAGCCCGACGGCGTCGGAGGCGGCAAGCTGCAGGGCCTGCTCGGCCGCGTCCAGATCGCCCTGCGCGGCAAGGGTCTCGCCCATGTGCCGGCGCAGCGCGATCAGCTGGGGGTAGCGCACCGTGTGACCGGCCTGCAGCAGCTGCAGCGCTTGCCGGTAACCGGCCAGGGCAGCAGGCGCGCGACCATCGTCACCGTCCAGTGCGGCAAGGTCGGCCAGGCTCTCCGAGGTGCCGGGAGTGTCGCGCAGCACCTCACGACGCAGCACCAGAGCCTGCTCAAAGGCGGCACGCGCGTCGTCGCGGTAGCCCAGTAATTGTTGGCAGCGCCCGAGCTGGGCGTGGTACTCGGCCACCGCGGCCGGCAGCCGCAGGCGGTACTCGGCGGCCAGCGACTGCATCGGTGTCAGGTGGGTCACGCACTCTCGGGAGCGGCCGAGCATGCGCAGCGCACGGCCGCGCTGGGTCACCGCCTCCAGCTGCAGGGTGGGCGGTACCTCGCCAGCCTCCTCCAGCAGCGCGCGCTGTCGGTCCAGCGTCTGCAGCGCCAGCTGGTAATCGCCCATGCCGATCCGCAGCCGACCGATCACGCCTTCCAGTTCGGCCAGCGACAGCGGTTGATCGCGCAGTTCGGCCTCACCGCGTTGCTGACCGGTGGCCAGCAGCTGGCGCAGATCGAAGCTGCCATGGCGCACGCCGGCGGCGCGGTCGAACAGGCCCACGGTGAAATCCTGCATGGCCTGCGCACGCGCGATCTCGCGCCGCGCCTGCTGCATCTGCCACAGTGCGGTCAGTGCCAATGCGAGCAGCGCCAGCACTGCCATGGTGCCCAGCGCGACACCCCAACGATGCCGGCCGAGGTATTTACGCAGCCGGTAGCCCACGTGCTGCGGGCGCGCGTGGATCGGGCGGCCTTCCAGGAAGCGGCGCAGGTCCTGGGCGAGTGCTTCTACCGAGGCGTAGCGTTGCGCAGGCTCCTTCTGCAGGGCCTTGAGCAGGATGGTGTCCAGATCGCCGCGCAGGCGACGCGCCAAGCGCCTGGCCGCCCCTGCCTGCTCCCCACCGGCAGCGGCCACGCGGGCCATCACCGCCGAGGCGCGCGGTGCCTGCACCTCCAGAATGGAGCGCTCCCACTCGGCATCGCTGTGCCGACGCAGGCGATAGGGCTTCTGCCCAGTGATCACCTCGAACAGCACCACGCCGAGCGAGTACACATCGGTCAATGTGGACACCGGTTCGCCACGCACCTGCTCCGGCGCCGCGTAGTGCAGCGTGAAGGCGCGCGCTTCCGTGGGCGGGTGCGCGGGCGGCTTGCCATCGTCATCGTCAAGCAGCTTGGCGATGCCGAAATCCAGCAGTTTCACCTCGCCCTCGGGCGTGACCAGAATGTTGGAGGGCTTCAGATCGCGGTGCACGATCAGGTTGGCGTGCGCGTGGCTGACCACCGCGCAGATCTGCAGCATCAGTTGCAGCCGCCGCTCCAACGGCAGCGACAGGCGTTGGCAGTGCTCGGTGATCGGTTCGCCTTCCACGTAGGCCAGCGCCAGATACGGCTGCCCCTGCAGATCCACGCCGGCATCGAACAGCTGCGCCAGATTGGGATGCTGCAGCCGCGCCAGGATCTCGCGTTCGCGGCTGAAGCGCTGGCGCAGGCCGGGATCGGCGTAGCCGCTGCGCAGCAGCTTCAGGGCGACCTGGCGCTCGTACAGGCCGTCGGCCCGTTCGGCCAGCCACACCTCGCCCATGCCGCCTTCGCCGAGCGGCCGCAGCAGCCGGTAGGGACCGACCCGCGTGCCCGCCCGGCTGTCTTCGGGCGGCGCCGTCCAGAGTGGCTGTGCGAGGAACTCGTGGCTGTCGCGCTCATGCGCCAGCAGACGTTCCACATCGTCGGCCAGCCTCGGATCCTCCGCGCGCAGGCGCAGCAGCCGCTGCTCACGCGCCGGTTCGGGCAGTTCCAGCAATTGATCCAGCAGGCAGGACAACTGCCGCCAGCGTGACGCCTCCATCGGTCCTCTCCCCGGACGATGCGTGGCTGTTCAGGGCTCCCCGACCGAGGCCAGCAGGAACATGCGCGCCTTCTGCCAATCACGGCGGATGCTGCGCTCCGAGCGTTGGCACAGATCGGCAATCTCCTGCTCGGACAGGCCGGCGAAGTAACGCAGTTCCACCACCTTGGACAGGTGCGCATCCACCGCATGCAGCTGGGCCAGCGCCACATCCAGCGCCAGCAGGTCTTCATCCAGGCGCACGCCGCTGCTGCTGTTTTCGGGCAGCTCCACCCGCTTGAGGTCACCGCCGCGTTTGCGCGCCAGCCGGTTGCGTGCGTAGTCGACCACCACGCTGCGCATCGCCGAGGCGGCGTAGGCGAAGAAATGCGCGCGGTCCTCGAAACGGGCCGCGCCCCGGGAGCCGAGCAGCTTCAGGTAGGACTCGTGCACCAGCGAGGTGGCATCCAGGGTGCGCCCCTGCTGCCCGGCCAGCTGCCGCCGGGCCATGCTGTGCAGCTCGTGATAGAGCAGGGTCAGGACCCGGTCGAGCGCGGCGCGGTCGCCCGCGCGGGCCGAATCCAGCCACACGGTGATATCCGGTCCTTCGTCCATCGCACACCCCCGCCGGTGACGTTGGCCGGACTATACCGCCCGGGAGGCGACGGGCGCGCGACGGCTCAGCGCTGGCAGTGCCCGCACCAGACGCTGGCGCGCTGGCCGATGGTGGCGTGGCGGAGCAACCGGCCACACTGGCGGCAGGGCTCGCCTTCACGCCCGTAGACCAGCAGCTCCTGCTCGAAATAGCCCGGCGCCCCGTCCGGATTGATGAAATCGCGCAGGGTGGTGCCGCCGCGGGTGATGGCATAGGCCAGGATCTGTTTCACCGCATCGGCCAGGCGCTGGTAGCGCGCGCGGGAGATCTTGCCGGCCTCGCGCAGCGGGTTGATCCCGGCCATGAACAGGCTTTCGGCGGCGTAGATGTTGCCCACACCCACCACGATGCCCTGGTCCATCAGGAAGGTCTTCACCGAGGCGCTGCGGCCACGGCTGCGGGCGAACAGGTAGTCCCCATCGAACGCCTCATCCAGCGGCTCGGGCCCCAGCGCTGCCAGCAGCGTATGGGTTTCCCCGGCCGGCTGCCAGAGCAGGCTGCCGAAGCGGCGCGGGTCGTTGAAGCGCAGCAGGCGGCCGTTGTCCAGGCTGATGTCAACGTGATCGTGTGCGCGCACCGGGGTGTCGCCGGGCAGCACCCGCAGGCTGCCGGACATGCCCAGGTGCAGCAGCGCGCTGCCGATGGCGGTATCGAGCAGCAGGTACTTGGCGCGGCGGCGCACGCCCTGGATGGCCTGCCCGGGGAGCAGCGTGCTGATCTCCGGCGGAATCGGCCAGCGCAGGTCGGGGCGACGCAGGATCACGCCGTGGATGCTGCGGCCTTCCAGGTGCGGGGAAAGGCCGCGGCGGGTGGTTTCTACTTCGGGGAGCTCGGGCATGAGGGGATTCTAGCGGGTCCCCCGCTCTACGGTTTCCAGCAGCGCAATGCTGATCAGGGAAGGCACGCGCGCGATTTGGGGTACTGCTTGCAGTAGCCACCGTTCAACCGTCTTTGGGGATCGGGTGTCGGAATATCTTTCCCCAGCAGGCACGCTTCTGTCGACTTCCAGCCGCTGATGCGACAGATCGGTGTGTCACGTCCTCTAGGAGAGTGGGTATAGCCGAGCCGTTCCATGCAGATCATGGAGCCTGCAACCTGGCTGAGCGTTCTTGGCACGCGCTCCTTCACCCGCAGACCGCCGAAGGGGCTGTCATAGCCGCAGTCCAGCAGGTCCTTCCACAGCACCACCTCCTCGGTCCCTGGCTTCCTCCACATTTCCCAGTTGTCCGGCGGCGGCGCGAATGCATTCCGGGGAAGGCATCCGGCCATCGTAATGACCGCAAAAATCACCATGATTTGCCTGATCACTTGAACGCTCCCCGACGCTTCTCGAACTCGTACCAGAACTTGTTCGCGTCTGTCATGTCAATCTTGTTGATCGGGATCGGAGTGGACTGAAGGCCAGGCGACCCTTCCCACAGCCTTCTACAGACGTCAGGCGCATCACCGTAGCACACGCCCTGGATGGCCTGCCCGGGGAGCAGCGTGCTGATCTCCGGCGGCACAATCCTACGCAACACCTGATGCTTCTGGCTCATCTGTGATGCTGAACAGTTCCCGACGATACAGGGTCTTCAGCTTAGTCCTTTTCGCTGAGAAAACGTCAAAGCTTCGATCCAGATCCTCCAGACTCGCGGTGACCTGCACGAGGTATCCATTTTCGTACTCATCGACAATGAAGCCCTCCGCCTTCATCGCATCCCGGTCGCCCTCTTCGGAGAACTCGTCGCCCAAATAAGTTGCCCACGCAAGGTTGTGCAGCTCAGGCGCAAGCGAAGCTCCGAACGACCCTATTTCAAATGACGACCATGCGCCCCGTCGCCCAGTTTCGCGCGGAGTGAACAGATGGAGCATTCCAATCTGGGGCGGAAAGATCCGAACAAGCTCACTGAACAGCATTCCCCAGTCGACTAGGGAGTTCCACGGGGCGGAGATGCTGACACTCGCGGGGACCACCTTCCCTGCATGGTTATAGATTCGGTGCCGCACGTAGCCACTCGACCTTACAACCCTCTTCCGCCGCCAGGCGAACGACATGGGTGCTTCAAAGCTCCGGCCCTGCGATTTGACGGTAGCCATCGCTGCCCACCAACGTTCCAGCGATTCATCCCCAAGGAAGTCATCCTTGAACTTGTCCGGGTTGAAAGAAACCTGTTCCGGAGTCATGCCGTGACTTTCGAGGAGCGCGACCAGTGCCCGACCTCGCTCCAGCTCGGTAGTGTTGACAGGAGTTCTGATGGATATTTGCACGGACTTCTTCATCAATACTCCGTGGGAATTCCGGTTTTTTGGTCGTACCGATAGACCTTTCCGCCCGTTGCCTCGATGGCGGCCTTCAGGTTCTTGGGTAATCCCCCGCAGGTTGGCCGCAGCCAGAAGTCGAACTTTCTCGTGATTGCCCCCCCTTTAGGGAAGTCACCCGTGAGCAGCCTAATCGAAGCTGATAACCATGCAGTACACTCGTCCGTCCGATGGCGGCTTAGCAGTAATTGGAACTGCCAGGACGGGATTGCGCTGACTCGCCTTGCAACAGGCGCCCTTCAATCGTGGGTCAACCCTCGGTTTTGATTACACAGTTAGTTGGCGGAAAATCCGAGCCATCTGCTACTAAGAAATTATTTCCATCGACCTTCCCCAACAGAATTACCTTACCGAAATGTACTCGATCGTCTGGTCCGGCGCATGGTCGAGCGAGGCTCTGTAGTCGGTGAGAAAGCTGACGCCCTCGATATAGCGGCCATCCTTTAGCAGCAGAAATTCGTCGTCCATGTCGTTGAAGTCAAGTTCGAACATCTCCTTCAACAGCAAGAGCCCACCACCCCGTAGGACTGGGCCGATTCTTCCCGTGTACCCTCTACCGACGATGATTCTGAACAACGTCCTCGCGTCTCCAAACTCCAACGTCACCACCCTGTTCTTGTAGACGAGGGATTGAATGGTCTTGCCGAAGCCCACTGCAGATCCCACGGTTGAGACGACGCCGATCCACGCTTGGTTGCCCAGCAGAGCGTCCTCGAGAGAGCCCCTCCGTTCGTGCCACTCAACTGGACCAATCTGCTCTTGGATGTTAGCGAGATCACCACCCAGAATGAATCCGGCCGCACTCGATCCAGGCATGATCTCAGCGTCCAGATCTGGAACCGGTGGTGTCCTCCATCGTTCCCATGGCTTCGGTTCTCCTCCCTCGCACTTCAGTCGATGTCCACCATGATCTTGAGCTTGATGGGACTATGACTCACGGCCACCTCGCGCGTCATTTCGCTGCGTTGCAGGTGTACGGGCTCTCCAAGCGCCGCTCTTCACCCGTCTGCAGGTCCTTGATGTGCACCACCGCACCAGGGTGGGCCGCGCACCACGCCCTCGGCCCCTAGCAACTTCCACATTTCCCAGCTGTAGGGCTGCGACAGGTTAGACCGCGAGGCCCCATGTATTACATCGTCTATTGCAACCAGAACGGGCGGCCATGCAGATCATCATATGCCGCAAGCGGAATTCGCTTGTCCATCATATAAGCAGGCATTTGACTCCGAACTACCCTTACCGGTTCATAGCAGTAGCTTGATGCTGGATCTGATGCAAACTCTTGAAAGTTAACCTCGGCAGACTCCATGCAATGCGCGATCGCATCGAAGTATCGGGAGAATACCTTCGCAAGATTATCTACCCCAAGATCAAGCCCACCTTGCATTGCCTCAACTTGATTTAGTCTTGACAAGAGCGCCGAGCTGGAAGTTCCAGAAAAAACGTCCTTCACCTTCTCCAGTATCTGCCTTGTAGACTCAACATCCGCTCTTCGTACGTAGCGTCTGTAAAGCCGATCAGTAACAAGCTCGCATCCTGCGTTCGCCAGAAGCTGAGGGTGGGAGCGGATCAGCTCGAAGAAAGCTTCCATTGCTTGCGAGCTTCCCAAGTCAAACAGGGAGCTCCCCCCCCTGAATCCTACGTTGCTCATTGCCGTCACCTCATGAAGTCGATTGATTCTGGCTTGATGATGCCATTGGATTGGTCGGATATTGCTTTACGGTGACCTCCTCCCCGCGTTAGGCCCGAGCAGAAGTGGAAAATTCGGCATTGGGCGGGGACGTGAATTGGGCGGCAAACTGGGCTGGTGGGACATCGCCGATTGATGAGTGCGTCCGGAAATGATTGTAATCGACCCTCCAGCTTTCGATCTTCTGGCGGGCGTCATCGAGCGACAGGAACCAGTGCGTGTTGAGACACTCGTCCCGGAAGCTGCCATTGAACGACTCGATGAAGGGGTTGTCTGTCGGTGTGCCAGGTCGGGAATAGTCCATGGTCACCCCAATTGTCGTAGGCCCAGCGATCCATCACGATCGAGACGAATTCGCTGCCGTTGTCTGTCTGGATGCGTTGCGGCAGCTCGCGCTGATGGCGTAAGCGTTCCATCACGGCAACCACGTCTTCGCCCTTGAGGTGCTGATTCACTTCGATGGCTAGACTTTCCTTGGTGAAGTTGTCCACGACGGTCAGCGCCCGGAAGCGGCGTCCGTCGAATAGGGCGTCGGCCACAAAATCCATGCTCCAAACCTGATTTGGAGCCGTCAGCATCGTGCGCTCCAGGCGGTGTGCTGCGGCCTTGCGTCTGCGAGGACGCTTACGCCGCAGATTGAGGCCCGCTTGGCGGTAGAGCCGGTAGACGCGCTTGTGGTTGGCCTTCCAGCCTTCCCGGCGCAACAGCACAAATATTCTCCAGAAACCGTAGCGAACCCGCGTGGCAATCTCTTCGATCAGCAGAAGTAGTGGCGCATCATCATTCTCACGGGGCTGGTAATACCACGCCGAACAGCTTTGCTTTACGACCTCGCAAGCCCGGCGAACCCCAACTCGATAACGGTCGACCAAGTGGCCCACGAGCGTCTTACGCTGCGTGGGCCTCAGAGCTTTTTTGAGAGCACATCCTGCAGCATGGCTTTGTCCAGACTCAAATCGGCGACCAATTGCTTGAGCTTGCGGTTCTCTTCTTCAAGCTGACGTAGCCGGCGTAGTTCGGACACGCCTAACCCGCCGAACTTTTTGCGCCAAGCGTAGAACGTAGCTTGGCTGACACCCATTTTTCGGCAAATCTCTTCGACAGTCGTGCCGCTCTTGGCTTGTTTCAGGGCGAACGCGATCTGCTCTTCAGTGAACTTCGACTTCTTCATGGCGACGGGCCTCCTTGGGCCTGAGTGTCGCCGAATTTTCTAGTTCTGGCTGGTCTAAATTATTGGGAGGAGGTCACCCGCAGCCTTCCCCGGTATTCCGCGATGCCCTTACTTTTAGCCGCCAAGCACAGGCTCTTCTTCGATGCGGAAAAGGCCTTTTCTATACATCGCCTTCAGCTTTGCTCGACGATGCGAGAAATCTGCGAAATCCGTTTCTACATCCTGTAGATCATCAGTGACCTTCACCAGATAGCCGTTGGCGAAATCGTCCACCCTGTACCCCGCGTCCCGGATTTCCTGCCGGTTGCCCTCAATGGCGAACTCATCCCCGAAGTAGGTAGCCCAGGCAAGATTGGGGAGTTGGGGCGATAGAGATGCCCCTAACGATCCGGCCTCAAACGACGCCCAAGCCGCACTCTTCACATTTTCCGGTGCAGTGAAAAGGTGGAGCATGGCAAGTTGTGCCGGAAACAACGTCAGAATGGAGCGGAACAAGCGCTCCCATGCGACTGACTTGTTCGAGGGAGCATTGATGACGATAGCCGAAGGCACCAGCTTTCCCGCATCGTTGACGATACCGTGCCGCACATAGCCGTTTGACTTGACTAGCTTCTTTCTCCGCCATGCGAATCTCCGGGGCGATTGGTATGAGCGCCCTCGTGAACTGACGGTTGCCATCTCCGCCCAGTGCGAGGCAATGCTTGCCTCTCCATCAAAGCTCTCTGTGAAACGATCGGCACTATGAGACACCTGTTGAGGAGCCATGCCCTCGGAGGCAAGGGCAGAGATCAACGCCCTGCCCTGGGCCAGATTGGTAGTTTCCGCGCGAGAGCGGATGGCTATCACAACGAACTTTCTCATTCGAACTCCGTAAGAACTCCAGGCCTACGTCACATTCCCGATCGTATTCATACCCTCACGGCGTCCATTCAGCTCAGCGCGGCGGCGCAGCCAACTCGCGCGCACTCAAATACCCATCACCATTCGCATCCTGCTTATGGAACCGCTGGATCAGCGTCTGCCGCTGCTGCTCCCGCGTGATCGGCGGGCCTTTGCCACCGGGCAGTTCATCGGCGCTGAGCACGCCATCACCGTTGCGGTCCATGCGATCGAAGGCGTACAGCAGCCACTGCACGTACTCCTCCACGCTGACCCGGCCGTCGCCGTCGGTGTCCATGCGCTGCAGGTAGCTGCCGGTATCAGTGACCTGGGCCTGTGCCGTCGCGCCCAGCACGCCAACGGCCAGGCCCAGACACGCAAAACGCCGCACAAGGCGGCGTTTCGCGGAGACGTTCCCGGTTGGGATACGCATCGATCAGTGCGCCGTCAGGGCGTAGCCCTTCAGGCGCGCGGCGTAGTTCTGCAGCGCGGCGATGCCACTTGCTTCCGCTTCATGGCACCACGCCTGCAGCAGCTTCAAGCGTTCGGCGGCGTCATTGCCACGCGCTTCCAGCAGGGCCGCCAGACGGGCGCGGTGTTCCACCAGCACGCGGATACGCGGGCGCTGTTCGACCCACGTGCTGAGCTGGGCGCGGCAATCCGGCTTGAGCCAGCGGCCGTCGTTGACCAGGCCGCGGCGCATGCGGCGCGGCAACAGCTTGCGCAGCTTGGCGCCCGCCATCGCGGCCTCTTCGCGCAGGGCCGGCACGAATACGTTGCGCTGGTAGTCGGTCATCGCCTGGAAGCGGTGCGACAGCAGGGCCTTGAGGGTTTCCGCATCCGGCACCGCGATGTTGGGGCGCACGTCCATGCTCGGCGCGACACGCAACACCTTGGCCAGACGCACTGCCTGCAGGCCGCGGATCACCGCCCAGCCGATATCGAACTCCCAGCGGCGCATGGAGAAGCGCGCCGAGCTCGGGAAGGCATGGTGGTTGTTGTGCAGCTCTTCACCGCCCACCCAGAACGCCCACGGCGTCAGATTGGTGGAGGTATCGGCCGATTCGAAGTTGCGGTAGCCCCACCAGTGGCCCAGGCCATTGATGACGCCGGCGGCCCAGAACGGGATCCAGGCCATCTGGATGGCCCACAGCGCCACGCCGGGCAGGCCGAACAGCACGCTGTTGATGACCAGCAGTGCGACCGGGCCAAGATTGGCGTGCGGGGTGTACAGGTGGCGCTCGATCCAGTCATCCGGAGCGCCGCGGCCGTACTGCTCGATATCCGCGCGCATCGCGCGGGCCTCGCGGTACAGCTCCACGCCCCGCCAGAACACCATGCCGATGCCCTTGGTCACCGGGCTGTGCGGGTCTTCATCGGTTTCCACCTTGGCGTGGTGCTTGCGATGGATCGCCACCCACTCCTTGGTGATCATGGAGGTGGTGAGCCAGGTCCAGAACCGGAAGAAGTGCGCGATCACCGGGTGGAAATCCACCCCCCGGTGCGCCTGGCTGCGGTGCAGATACAGGGTCACGGCGAAGATGGTCAGCTGGGTGAACACCAGCAGCACCAGGCCCATGCCCCACCAGCCGAGGCCGACGACACCGCCGGTCAGGAAGTTGAGGAGCGTATCGAACATCGCAGGACTCCGGGCCGCAGTCGGCCGTCAAGGAAACAGGGATACCTCCAGACATGATGGGGCCAGACGTTGCAAACTTCATCCCTTCGATGCCATTTTTGCGCAGTCATTCAGTTCTCCCCTTACCTTCGTGAGCATGCCCCCGCATTCATGACAGTCGCAGCCTCGCCGGCGGTGCCGGCCTCCCCCGTCCCCCTGATCGAGCTCGACCGCGCCTGCGTCATCCGCGGCCAGGTCCGGGTCCTGCACGATCTCAGCCTGCGCATCGAACAGGGCCAGCACACCGCCCTGCTCGGCCCCAATGGCTGCGGCAAGTCGTCCTTCATCAAGCTGATCACCCGCGAGCTGTACCCGCTGGCGCACGGTGATGGCACGGTGGCGGTGCGCGTGCTCGGCCAGAACCGCTGGCAGGTGGACCGGCTGCGTTCGCAGCTGGGCATCGTCACCGGGGACCTGAGCAGCAACCTCTCGGACATGCCCGGGCTGACCGTGGAAGAGGCCGTGCTGACCGGCTTCTTCGCCAGCTTCGTGGTGCCGGCCTTCCGCGAGGTGAGCCCGGAGATGCGCGAGCGCGCGCGCGAAACCCTGGCGATGACCGGTGCCCTGCCCCTGCTGCAGCGCGGCTATGCCGAACTCTCGGCCGGGGAAACGCGTCGCGTGCTGATCGCCCGGGCGCTGGTGAACCGGCCGCAGGCCCTGCTGCTGGATGAACCCTCCACCGGGCTGGACCTGATCGCCCGCGAGCAGCTGATCGCCACCATGCGCGAGCTCGCCCGCCAGGGCATCACCCTGGTGCTGGTGACCCACCACATCGAGGAGATCATTCCCGAGATCGAGCGGGTGGTGATGCTGCGCGGCGGCAAGATCCTCGCCGATGGCCCGCGTGCGGAGCTGCTGCGCGATGCACCGTTGTCCGAGCTGTTCGGCGGCCCGATCCACGTGGTGGATCAGGCCGGCCGGTTGAGTGCGTTCGCAGGTTAGGTCACGCAGCCTAGAACCGCACCGCCACCGCACGTGATTCGATCGGTGCCATCCGGCTCTGGTCCTGCAACTGCAGGTCACGCACTTCGAACGGAGCGGCATAGCCACGCGGCAGCGCCACGCTGGCGAACGGCAGGCGCAGCTCGCCCCTGCCGTCGCGAACCACGCCGCACTGTGTGCCTGCGCTACTGGCCGCAGCGTCCCGTCGGGGCCGGTGGCATACAGCGTGCCGCGCGCCTCGTAGCGGCCGGGCGCACCGATCTGCAGCGGCAGGCGCAGCTCGCGGCGGCTGGCATCCGCCTCGACCTGGCCCTGGAAGCGTGCCGTCGGCTGCGCCACCGCGAACGCCACCTTGGCATCGCGCTGCACCCCGTCGGCACTGACGAAGGCCTGCAGTTCCCACAGCCCCTGCGCGGTGCCGATGTCCTGCGGCACCGTCACCTGTGCACGCAGACCGTCGTTGCCGGCCACCAGCGGCACCGGCCAGCTGCGGCCATCGGGCGCGACCAGCAGGGCCTCGCCCACGGCCGGCAGCGGCCGCGCACTGACACGGCCAAGCTGCGCTGCTGCAGCGCCGCCGTCGTTGACCAGGCGCGCGCTCAACGTGAGCGTGCCACCGGCGAGCACCCGTTCGCTGCTCGCCTGCAGCTGCAGCGCGATCGGGCTGTTGGGTTCGAGCACCTGCACCACATAGCGGCCTTGGGCCTGCGTGCTCTGCAGACGGTAATTGCCCGCCGCCGCCGTGGTGCCCGTGCGGACCATGCCCGTGCCCGGGCCAACCGCCACGCCGGCCGCGCGCAGTTGCTGGTCATCGACCCCCTTGGCCACCGCCAGCGCGCCGGCCGGGTCACGCACCTGCCATTGGGTGGTATCCAACGCACGGGCGCCATGCACCGGGCTGAGCTGGATCACCGCGTCGGGCGCGGTCAGCGGCAACACCAGACCCTGCTGCAGCGCCGACGCGTCCACCATCTCCCAGTAGCTGCGGCTGCTGGCCATGAAGGCCGGCGTAAGGGTCAGCGCCTGGGTCGGATCCAGCGCCCAGGCAAAGCTCAACGGTGCCTGCTCCACCGGTCCGGCCGGCAAGGGCGCACGCTCCACCGCGCGTGGCACCTGGTCGCTGGCGCGGGCGGCCAGCAGCGGTTGTGCTGCCTGCAATGGCAGGGCTGCCAGGGCGGCGAGCAGGGCCACCGCGATCGTCGTCTGTCGCATCATCGGGGGGCTCCTCACAGGGTCAGGTCGTTGCGCAGGATCGTGCCCAGGCCGAAGCACTCGCGCCGGCTCTGGTTGTGGCTGAGTGGCTCGGCGCCGTTGGTGCGCTGTTTGTCGGTGAACCAGGTGGTGCCGGCCGCCTTCTGGCTGCTGCACTCCAGGAAGCCGTCCGAGCAGCTGTTCAACCAGTTCTGGGTGAACTCCAGGCCCACGTTCTGCGCATAGCCACCGCAGTAGCTGTTGCTGTCCCACACCGCCGATTCCACATCCGAGCCGACCACCGCGCGGAACGGCTTGGGCAACGCAGGGCGGCCGGCCGTGCCGTACAGGTTCTGGGCGTTGTAGGTGGCCATGTGGCCCACCTGGTGCTGGCGCACGGCATCGCTCTTGTAGCCCAGCAGCCAGCCCACCGAGCTTTCGAACACGTTGCCGTTGAGCACCGCATCGGCCAGCGGCGTGCCGGCCGAGGACGGCGCCAGTGCGGTGACCTTGCTGACCGTCTGGATGATCTTCGGATAACGGCTGTCATAGGTGGGGTTGGAGAGGATCCAGCGCACCACGTTGCCGCCGTTGGAATGGGTGATCACCACCAGCTTGGTGATGCCGCGGCTGTTGATGAAGCTGGTCAGCTGCCCGGCCAGGCAGCCGGCCGCGTCAGGCTTCCACATGTACTGCTCGAAATCGCAGTTGATGACGGTGTAGTTGCTGCTGTTGGGCAAGCCCTGGCGCACCGTATCGATGATGCCCGGCTGCCAGTAGTCCGCGCGCGCATCGGTCTGTTTGCCGGTGCCATGCACGAACGCCACCCCCACTACATCGGCCGCGTGCACACTCGCGCACGCCAGCATCAGACCCAGGGCGAGACCACCACCCCACCTTCCCGCGTTGCTTCGCATCCGCTGTCTCCTTGCAGGTGATCCCCCTGATGACCGGCGCTGCCGCGTTGCCATGGGGTAAATCTATCCATGGAGATATGACGAACGATGGCGCCTACGATGACGCTATGTCGTGCGACCCACGAAATCCGTGAACCAGTCGCGGGTTTCCGCCATCCGGGGCACGGCCATGCCGGATCTGGCCGGATGACGAGCGGCCGCTGTCGTTGCCGGAGGAAGCTGCGATCATGCCGCTCTCCCTCTTCGAGACCTGCCGATGTCGTCGTTCCTGCGCTCCGCTGCCGTTCGCCCGATGCTGGTGACCGCCCTGCTCGCCGCCCTCGCCGGCTGTTCGTCAACGACCGCACCGCGCACCACGGCGGTGGAAGCCTCGGTCACGACCAAGGCGGTGGGCTACCTGCAGGGCAGCGCCGTGCCGGACAGCCTGGCACTGGTACCGGCACCGCCGGCGGCCGGTTCGGCCGGCGTCGCACTGGACGAACAGGTCAGCCGTGAAGCCCGTGCCCTGCGCGGCAGCCCCCGCTTCGAGCAGGCACACCGCGACGCCGAACTCGCCTTCCCGGCCGGCGCCAATCAGTTCTCGTGCGCGATCGATGTCGAGGTGGATGCGGTGAAGACGCCGGCCCTGTACCGCCTGCTCGAGCGCAGCCGGATCGATGCCAGCGCGGCCACCCGCACGGCGAAGAAGCACTACCAGCGCGCGCGGCCGTTCATGGTCAATGGTGAGCCCACCTGCTCGCCGGAAGACGAACAGGACCTGCGCGGCAACGGCTCATATCCGTCCGGCCACACCTCGATCGGTTGGGCCTGGGCCCTGATCCTCTCGGAAATCGCCCCGGACCGCGCCGATGCGATCCAGGCGCGCGGCCGCAACTACGGCGAGAGCCGCCTGGTCTGCAACGTGCATTGGCAGAGCGACATCCTGGAAGGCCGCTTCATGGGCGCTGCCGCCGTGGCACGCCTGCATGACAACGCCGCGTTCAACAGCGACCTGCTGGCGGCGCGCAAGGAGATCGTGGCGGCGCGCAGGGCGGGCCTGCATTCGGCACGGGATTGTGCGGCTGAAGAAGCGGTGTTGAAAGTGCGGCCGGTGAGCGCGTTGTAAGGCGGCACTACCTGCAGCGGCAACGTTGGATGACTTGAACGGCAAACGGCGCGGATTTCTCCGCGCCGTTTTCGTTTTTCAACGTGCCCACCCACGGTGGGCACCTACCGCATGACGTGGATCAGAACTTCGCGGTGAACTCCAGACCGAACGTGCGTGGCTCGTTGAGGAAGCCGGTCAGGTTGTTGAAGTCGATCGCGCCGACCACGCGGACCTGGTCGGTCAGGTTGCGGCCGTACACGGCGACATCGTACTGGCCGTAGTCCCAGTTGTAGCCCAGGCGCAGGCCCCCTTCCAGCGAGGAGCGGCTGCGGAACTCCGGCGACTCGTACAGGAAGAAGTTCACTTCGCTGCGGTAGGCCCAGTCGGTGTACACGTAGAACTCGCTGGCATCGTTGAGCGGGAAGCCGGCGCGCAACGTCAGGTTGTGGATCCACTTCGGCGCCTGCGGCAGCGGGTTGCCGTTGACCAGTGCGTAGGTGCCGCCATCGATGACCGTGGTCGGGTCGGTGATGGTGCAGCCGCCGCCACAGATCGCCACCGCCAGATCCTTGTCCTTGATCTCGGTGTCGTTGTAGCTGCTGCCCAAGGTCAGCAGAACGTGGTCGGTCAGGTAGGCTTCGAAGTCGAGCTCGGCACCCTGACCCAAGGTCTTGTCGGCATTGAGCAGGGTCGCGGTGTTGTTGCTGCCGCCCACGGCGATCAGCTGCTGGCCGTCGACGTTGTAACGGAACACGTTGAAGCCCAGGCGTGCGCGGCGGTCAAACAGGTCGGCCTTGATGCCGGCCTCGTAGGAGATCACCTTCTCCGAATCGGCCTGCGAGACGCCACCGAAGGCCAAGCGGCCCTGGATCGACGGCGCGCGGAAGCCCTTGGCCACGCGGGCATACGCGTTGAGGTTGTCGGTGATCTGGTAGACGCCGCTCAGGTCCCAGCTGACGTCGTTGACGTCGGTCCTGGCGATGTACGGGCCGCTGACCGGGGTGCCGAACGGCACGGCCTGCAGCACGCTGGCGCTGAAGTCCTTCTTGTCCTGCGTGTAGCGCACGCCACCGCGCAGCTTGAAGCGCTCGGTCACGTCGAAATCGCCGGAGGCGAACGCGGCCCACGCCTTGTTGCGCTGCTGCTGCACGGCGTGACCGGTCTGCGGATTGCCCGGGGTCAGCGAGTCGTAGTTGAAGCTGTCGATGGTGACGTCTTCATCGAAGTAGAACACGCCGGCCTGCCAGTCGAAGCGGCCCCACTCATTGGATTCCACGCGGAATTCCTGGGTCCACTGGCGGTGGTGCGGCAGGCCGTCAGCCGATTCGGACGCGAACGGGATGTTGCCCGGGCCGTAGTTGCCGGCACCCAGGAAGCTGGCACCGTAGCCACCGTCGATGTCGCCGTGGTTCAGCGACTCGGCGGTCTCGTAGCCGGTGATCGAGTGCAGGGTCACGCGGCCCAGATCCCACTTCAGGCGCGCGCTGCCGCCCCAGGTTTCCAGGTCGGAGAAGTTCTGGCCATCGGTGGAGACTTCATCGCGGTCGAAGTTCTCGACCAGCTGGTTGGTGCCCGGCTTGATGATGTTGGCGCGGAACAGGCGCGCGGTGCCGTTGAGCTTGCGCTTGTGCAGGTTGAACAGCGCTTCGACGTCATCGCCTTCGTACAGGAACTGTACGCGGGCGGCGGCTTCGTCATACCCCTCGAAGCCCTGCGCCGGGGCGCCCTGGCGGGTGTTGGTGACCCAGTCGTCGCGGCGCTGGTACAGCGCGGACACGCGCGCCGACCAGCGGTCGGTCAGCGGGCCGCCGTAGGCGCCCTGCGTGTTCCAGGTGTTGTAGCTGCCGTAGGCGACCTTGATGTAACCGTCGGCATCCTGCGAGGGACGCGCCGAATCGAACTTCACCACGCCCGCCGGGGTGTTGCGGCCGAACAGCGTGCCCTGCGGGCCACGCAGCACTTCCACACCGGCCAGGTCGAACAGCGGGAAGCCCTTCAGCAGCGGGCTTTCCTGCACCACATCGTCATACACCAGCGAGACCGGCTGCGAGGCATTGAGGTCGAAATCGGTGTTGCCCAGCCCGCGGATGTAGAAACGCGGGAAAGCACGACCGTAGGACGATTCAATGTTCAGGCTCGGCACACGCGCCGACAGGAAGCGGATGTCATCACCAGCCGAACCGAGCACGTCGAGCTTTTCACCCTGGATGGCCGAAATCGAGACCGGCACGTCCTTGGCGTTTTCGACGCGGCGTTGCGCCGTCACCTGCAGCGTATCGAGGGCCACCGGATCCTTGGTGACGGGGGCGTCCTGGGCTGCGGCCGTCAATGGCAGCAGTGCGGCAAGGGCGACAACGAGCGGGTGCACGGACGGGAAACGGCCGTGGGCAGTGCGGTTCGGGAACATGGCGTTTAGGCTGTGTTGGGAGGGGTGGTGGACCGGCGCTACCAGACAATTGTTGCAGTACAGCAACAGAGCCGCAAACAACCGCTATTCATTACCTCCTTCCAGGAGCGCACGTTGTGACGGCGGTCGCGACCCGGCATCCCCGGTTGCGGCCTGAATGCCCTGACCCACTGTCCCGACGGTCCCGACAACGCTTCGGTATGCTGGCGGCCCTTGATGCCCATTCACGTTGCCACGCCGATGACCTTACTGCGCCGTACTCGCCTGACGCTGTCCGTTGCCCTGCTCGGCCTGCTGGCCGGCTGCGGCGGTGATCCCGTGCGCCCGACTCCCCCGCCCGCAGCCATTCCGGTGACCCCGGCCAAGCCGGTCAAGATCGGCATCGCGCTCGGCGGCGGCGCGGCCAAGGGCTTCGCCCACATCGGGGTGATCAAGATGCTGGAGGCCAACGGCTTTGAGCCGGTGGTGGTGTCCGGCACCAGCGCCGGCAGTGTGGTCGGCGCGCTGTATGCCAGCGGCATGGACGCGTTCCAGATGCAGTCCAAGGCGGTAGCCCTGGATGAAGCCAGCATCCGCGACGTGCGGCTGTTCTCCGGTGGCCTGGTGCAGGGCCAGAAGCTGCAGGATTACGTCAACGCACAGGTCGACAACCGCCCCGCCGAAAAGCTGAGCAAGCCCTTCGCTGCGGTCGCTACCCAATTGGAAACTGGCGAGCGCACCGTGTTCGTGCGCGGCAACGTCGGCCAGGCGGTGCGCGCCTCCAGCAGCATCCCCGGTGTGTTCGAACCGGTGAAGATCGGCAAGTACAACTACATTGACGGCGGCGTGGTCAGCCCGGTGCCCGTGGATGCGGCGCGCCAGCTCGGCGCGGACATCGTGATCGCCGTGGACATCTCCAGCAAGGCCAGCGGCAAGGCGCCGACCGGCATGCTCGGCATCGTCAACCAGTCGATCTCGATCATGGGCCAGCGCCTGGGCGAGCAGGAACTGGCGCGCGCGGACGTGATCATCCGGCCGAAGGTGCTGGACATCGGCGCCGCCGATTTCGGCCAGCGCAACAACGCGATCCTGGAAGGCGAGAAGGCTGCGATGGCGGCGATGCCGCAGATCCGCGCCAAGGTCCAGCAGCTGCAGAAGGCACGTGCCGCCGCGCTTGCCCCGCCGCCGCCCACGCCCAAGTGCGATGAGCCTTCGCGCGTGGGCAGGCTGATGGGACGCAAGGAAAAGTGCGTGTAATCCGGTAGCGCCGGGCGCTGCCCGGCGGCGTTACTCCAGCTGCGACAACGGCAGCGCGCGGAAATCCTTCACCGTGCGCAGCACGAAGCTGGAATTGACGTCGGCCACGCCGGCGGCATTGAGCAGCTTGTCGAGCAGGAAGCTGGAGAAGTGCTCCAAGTCGCGCACGTAGATGTGCAGCAGGTAATCCATGTCGCCGGTGAGCGCATGGCAGGCCACCACCTCATCCCAGATCAGCACGCTGTCGGCGAACACGCCGATGGCATGCTGGTCGTGCTTCTCCAGCTGCACCCGGACGAAGGCCTGCAGCCCCAGGCCGATCTGGCGGGGCTCCAGCCGGGCACCATACCCGGCGATCACGCCCTCGCTCTCCAGCCGCTGCACGCGCCGCAGGCAGGCCGACGGGGACAGATTCACCCGTGCGGCCAATTCGGCGTTGGTCGCGCGGCCGTGTTGCTGGATTTCAGCCAGCAAGCGCAGATCCGTGCGGTCGAACTGGGCAATTCCGGTCATTGCTGCCCCGCAACATTAGGTGGACGCAATGATCTTGCGCCAGAAGCCTATATCCGCGCAACTTTGCAAACCTCTTGCGCGCCCCCTGCCCTAGCATCGACAGATGACTTCCCAGGAGACCACCACGATGGAAACCGCCACCGCCCCCCGCCGCGTCGAACACCAGCAGACCGACAAGGGATACGTGCCGGTCTATACCACCGCCATCGTGGAGCAGCCCTGGGACACCTACACCGCCGACGACCATGCCACCTGGAGCACGCTGTACCAGCGCCAGCGGGCGCTTCTGGAAGGCCGCGCCAGCAGGGAGTTCCTGCACGCGCAGGACGAGATGGGCATGAGCGCGCACATGATTCCGCGCTTCGACCAGCTCAACGAAGTGCTGGGCGCCGCCACCGGCTGGACCCTGGTCGGGGTGGAAGGTCTGCTGCCGGAGCTGGATTTCTTCGATCACCTGGCCAACCGCCGCTTCCCGGTGACGTGGTGGATCCGTCGCCCGGACCAGATCGACTACATCGCCGAGCCGGACATGTTCCATGACCTGTTCGGGCACGTGCCACTGCTCATGAACCCGGTGTTCGCCGACTACATGGCCGCCTACGGCCGTGGCGGCGTCAAGGCGCATGCGATCGGCCCGGAAGCACTGCAGCACCTGACCCGCCTGTACTGGTACACGGTGGAGTTCGGCCTGATCAACACCGAGGAAGGCCTGCGCATCTACGGTGCCGGCATCGTGTCGTCCAAGGGCGAGTCGCTGTACTCGCTGGAGTCGGCGGCGCCGAACCGGATCGGCTTCGATCTGGAGCGGATCATGCGCACCCGCTACCGCATCGACACCTTCCAGAAAACCTACTTCGTCATCGACAGCTTCGAGCAGTTGATGGAGGCGACCGCGCCGGACTTCACTCCGATCTATGCCGCGCTGGAGGCAAAGGACCATCTGCCGGCGGGTGACGTGCAGGACGGTGACCGCGTGTTCCAGAAGGGCACCGGCGAAGGCTGGGAAGACGGCGGCGATGTCTGATCGGGAGAGCCGACCGGTGGTCGGCTGCTTTTCAGCGTGGACGTTGGTGGGGCGGTAACGGGAGCTGATTGAGCCGGTCGAGAACCGCCCGCGCGTAGTAGGTTCGCCCCCACTTCCGTTCGTTGCCCGTGGCCAGAATCCCTTCTTTCTCCAGCGCATAGATGCCGGTGAGTGCCGAGCGGTTCGATACCCCCAGCAGCGATGCAACCTGCGCGGCGGTGACCACCGGGTGGCCGACGAGCAGCGCAGGCAGTCGGCGCGCGACGGCGTCTGCACGATAGCCGCTCACCTGTTCGGACCACTCGGCCACGAGCTGCTGCATGTGCTCGGCAATGGCGATGGCGTCGTTGGCCGACTCCACCACGGCCTTGGACACCATGTCCATCCACGGCGCCCAGTTGCCCTTGAGCTGCACCTGGTTGAGTGCGTCGTAGTAAGCATCCTTGCTGCGCAGCAACGCGCCGGACAGGTACAACGGTGGGTATCCCTCGGCCGCCAGAATAAGCGGCATCAGCAGCCGCCCCGTGCGCCCGTTTCCATCCTTGTAGGGGTGGATCGTTTCGAACTGGGCATGCGCGATGGCGAGCTGCGCAAGGATGTTCAGTTCGAACTGCTCATCCTCCGCCGGCTGGTACTGCAGCATCTGGCGTTCCAGTTCCTGCATGGCGTCGCCAATCCGATCCGGTGGCGAAGGAACAAAGCGGGCATCTTCAGGGCGTCCTCCCAAGGGGCCGATCACCGCTTGTTCCTGGCGATACCTGCCTTTTGGGAAGTCATCCGGCATGTCCTGCATCAGCACGGCATGCAGATGGTTCACCAGCCCAAGATCGATGGCGGACCTGCCCCGTTCCCGAACCGCCTCCAGACCGTCCTGAAGCGCCTGCACATAGCGCTCGGTGACGACGACATCGGGCGGCAGGCCGTCCAGACCGAGGGTCGCCTCATACACCAGCAGTTCGTCCAGATCGGTGCGGGTGCCTTCAATCTGCGAGCTCTGCACGGCTTCACGTCGCGCGAGCGTGCGTGTGACCAGATCGGGGGCGGACCACTGCCGCATGGCCTGGCCCAGGCGCGCCAGCGCCGCGTTGGCGCTGATCAGCCGTTCACGGCTCCCCGACTGCCCTGGCGGCAGCCTGCGCGGCGTAGGCGGGGCGGTCATGGCCAGCAGATGCGGGCGGCCTTCGACCGGCACCAGGTACTGCCGGAAGTGGACCGCGATGTCTTCCCGACGCATGGGCCGCCTCCCGGGCGCCTAACCTTCAAAAGCACTTTACGCTTTTGAAAGTTAGATATCTATCCTTCAAATTCCAACAGAGCTTTTGAAGGTTAACGTTCCAGGGACTGAGTCCAGTCGCCCGCCTCCTAACGCGGATACGCCAGCAGCACCACCAGATCCATCTCCCCCACCTGCTGCAGCGCATGCGAGCTCCCCGTCCGCGTCAGCAACGCATCCCCCGCCGCCACGTCGTACTGCTTCCCATCCAGTACGTAGCTGCCCTGCCCGCTGACGATGTAGTAGATCTCGTCCTTGTGCTGCGGGTGCAGGCCGATCCCCGCGCCCTTGTGCAGCACACGCTTGCGAAGAACGAACGGGAGGTCCGTGTCCCCGGCGAAAAACGGATACGCCGTGGTCGGCCCCGCTCCACCATGCGGGCCGGGCTGGGTCACCGCGATGTCACGCTCGTGGACCACGCGCGAGGGTTTGGTGGCCTCACCACCCTGCCCTGCACTGCGCACCTCGCAGTCGATGTCGCGCTTCAGTGCAGGCCTCATCGTCGGCTGCAATGCCACCCAGTCACGCATCACCAGGCACGCCACCGCCGTCGCACCGGCCAGACTGAAGTGCGTGCCATCGGCCTTGTTCTGCTCGGGCACGAACATGAAATACGGCTTGGCGCCCTGCTCGCCCAGCCCGCGGATCCAGCGCGTGGAACTGTCGTTGAGATCGATCAGCGCGACCTGTTCGCGCGTGGCCAGCGCTTTCACCGCCTGGGTGTACACGCCATGCGTATCCAGCAGCGAACCGAAGTCGTACAGCAGCCGCGCCACCGGGGTGATCAGCACCGGCGTGGCGCCCTTGTCGCGGGCCAACTGCACATAGCGCATCAGGAACTGCGGGTACGCGGTGGCAGGATCGGTGTAGCGGGTGGGGTCTTCGAACTTGGCGTCGTTGTGACCGAACTGGATCAGCAGCACGTCCCCGCGCTGGAGCTCGGCGGCGATCGCATCCAGGCGCTTCTCATCGATGAAGCTGCGCGTGCTGCGGCCGCCCTTGGCATGGTTGCGGACCTCCCAGACGGCAGGATCGAGATAGCTCTGCAACGCTTGGCCCCAGCCGGCCTGTGGCGCGCGCTCCGGGCCGTACTCGGCGGCGGTGGAATCCCCGGCAATGAAGATGCGCTGCGGGGCGCACAGCGCGCTGGGAGCCGCGAGCAGCAGCGACAGGGACAGCAGCAAACGCAGCATGGTCATGCTCCTGGGTGGAGAGCTGCCGGCCAGCGGCCGGCACTACCGGGCAGATGGGTGTCTGAACGACAGATGGGCACCCAAGGGCGCCCATCGTCTGCCCGCGTGGGCGCATCGTCCGGTGGTGTCGCTTACCGGGCGAGCCAACCGCCATCAACCGGCAGCACTGCGCCGTTGACGTAGTCCGAGGCGCTGGAGGCCAGGAACACGGCGGTGCCGCCGAGATCTTCCGGGGTGCCCCAGCGTGCGGCCGGGATGCGGTCGAGGATGGACTTGTTGCGGTCCTCATCGGCGCGCAGCGCGGCGGTGTTGTCGGTCGCCATGTAGCCCGGGGCGATCGCGTTGACGTTGATGCCCTTGCTGGCCCATTCGTTGGCGAGCAGACGGGTGATGCCGGCGATGCCGCTCTTGCTGGCGGTGTAGGACGGCACGCGGATACCGCCCTGGAAGGACAGCATCGAAGCGATGTTGATGATCTTGCCGCGGCCCTGGGCGATGAAATGCTTGCCGGCGGCCTGCGAGATGAAGAACGCGGACTTGATGTTGACGTTCATCACGTCATCCCAGTCCTGCTCGCTGAACTCCACCGCATCGGCGCGGCGGATCAGGCCGGCGTTGTTGACCAGGATATCCAGGCCGCCCAGGCCTTCGATGGTTTCGCGGATGACGCGCTCGACCGGCTCGATGCTGATCAGGTTCGCTTCGATCGCCAGGCAGCGGCGGCCCAGCGCGGTGATCTTTTCGATGGTCTCGGTGGGCGGCGCGATACCGGCCACAGCGACGTCGGCACCGGCCTGCGCCAATGCGACCGCGATGCCCTGGCCCAGGCCGGTGTTGCCACCGGTGACGAGGGCGACCTTGCCTTCCAGACTGAACGGATTAGCCATTGCGTATGTAGTCCTTGTCCAATGCGTAACAGACGCCGCCGGCGCGATGCCGGCGGCGCGTCGGGGTCACTTGAGCTGGCAGATGTCCAGCACGTGCATGTCGGTGTAATCCAGGTTCTCGCCACCCATCGCCCAGATGAAGGCGTAGTTGCTGGTGCCCGCGCCCATGTGGATGGACCACGGCGGCGACACGACGGCTTCGTTGTTCTGGATGACGATGTGGCGCTGCGCCTCGGGCTCACCCATGAAGTGGTACACGCGGTCGTTCTGGCCCAGATCGAAGTAGAAATAGACTTCGCTGCGGCGGTCATGCAGGTGCGGCGGCATGGTGTTCCAGACGCTGCCCGGCTTGAGCACGGTCAGGCCCAGCAGCAGCTGCGAGGACTGGCAGGTGGCCGGCACGATGTACTGGTAGATGGTGCGCTCGTTGCTGGTTTCCAGCGCGCCACGTTCCAGGGCCACGGCATCCTTGATCGACAGCGCCTTGGTCTCGAAGCGCGCGTGCGCCGGGGTCGAGGCCAGGTAGAACTGGGCCGGGGTGGCGGCGTCGTCGGACGCGAACACCACGTCTCCGCTGCCCATGGCCACGTACAGGCCATCCTTCGGCCCGAGCTTGAACACGGTGCCATCGACCGTGACGGTGCCGCTGCCGGCGCCGACGTTGATCACGCCCAGTTCGCGGCGCTCCAGGAAGGCATGGCCGGCGGCCGAGGCCGGTTCGGTCTGCTTGGGCAGCGAGACCGGGCCGTTGACCGGGGCTGCACCGCCGAGCACGAAGCGCTCGTAGTGGGTGTACTTCAGGGTCACCGCATCGGCATTGAACAGACCGTCGAGCAGGTACAGATCGCGCAGGTCGTCATTGCTGGCGCCCTTGATGGCGTCGGGATGGGTGGCGTAATGGGTCTTGCAGTACATGGCATCTCCAGAGCAGGGGTGGGGCGATGCGTCGGCCCCGGCACGATTTCAGCTGATTGTAGCCAGTTGGTAAACCGGTGTCATTTTGCAGCGCACGATAGGTCGGGTGGCCCGGCGTGGTGTCCATGTCAGAAAAGCCGTGCGATCGGCAACCGATTGCACGGGCGCGTGGCGACGCGTTCATCATGAACGCGCGTCGTTGCCATCGCGGCGCGCGTCAATCCTCGGGCGGCTGGCAGGAATCGCGCACGATCAGGTGCGGGCGCACGCTGGCGTGCTGCATCACGGCCTGGCCATCGGGCTGGATCAGCATGGCCGCCGCCGTGCGGCCGGTGTCGCGGGTGTGGCGGCGCACCGAGGTCAGCGACGGCCACAGGCGCGAGGCCAGCGGACTGTCGTCGTAGCCGATGATCGAGAGCTGGCGCGGAATGTTGATGCCCGCGCGCAGGGCGACCTTGTAGATACCGGCGGCCATTTCATCGTTGCCGGTGAAGATGGCGGTGGGGCGCTGCTTGCCCAGCAGCAGCTTCTCGGCCGCGGCCACGCCGGATTCAAAGGTGTAACCGGCTTCCACGATGCGTGCCGGGGGCAGCTCGATGCCACGCTTGGCCAGGGCATCGATGAAGCCGGCGGTGCGTTCGTGCGCCGAGCGGTAGGCGCTTGGGCCGGTCACCAGGGCGATGTCGCGGTGGCCCAGCGAGAGCAGGTAATCGGCCGCTTCGGCGGCGCCATCGCGATCGTGGGTGACCACCATCTGCGAGGTGTCATCCAGCGGCAGCGAGGCGATCCGGGTGAAGCGGCAGCCGATTTCGTCGAGCATGTCCACCAGCGCCTGGTCTTCGGACGCGCGCGGGACGAGGATCACGCCGTGCAGCTTCTGCTGCTGCACGAAACGGCGCACGCCGTCGATATACCCGGGGCTGCGCGAATCGCAGGGGTGCACGACCAGCTCGAAACTGGAGCCGCGGAGCGCATCCAGCGCACCGTACTGCATGTCCACGATGTACTGGGCGGTCGGGTTGTCGTAGACCATGCCGATCAGGAACGAGCGGCGGAACGCCAACCCGCGGGCCAGCGGGTCCGGCGCGTAACCGACCTCGCGCATCAACGCCTCGACCTTTTCGCGCGTGTCCTTCCGCACCAGCGGGGAGTTGTTGATGATGCGCGAGACGGTCTTCTTCGATACCCCGGACAGACGCGCGATGTCGTTGATCGTGGCGGCCTTGCCTTTGGTCAATCCGTGCGGCGACGGATCGGTTTTGCTGCGCAATGACATGTCGTTCAAACCGGGGATGAGTCAGGGGATTCTAGCGGGGAGCTCAATCGAGGGCGCGGTAGCGGAAGTTCCGGAACTGGACCTTGCCGTCACCGGCAGCATAGAGCGCCGGCTTCAGGGCCAGGAACTTGCCCGCCACATTGTGATGGTAGCCGGAGACTTCCATCTGAACCGGGTACTTCTGCCAGGTTTTGCCATCGGTGCTGGAGTGGATGGTGACGATATGGCGGTTGTTGGTCACCCGCAGCCACAGCTTGCCACCGGTGGCACTGGGGGCCAGCCGGGTGGGGCGCTCCTCGCCGTAGCGGTGCATGATGAACTTCTCGCCGTTGCTGCCCACGCCCACGTACAGGCGGTCGCTGTAGAAGAGCAGGGCACCGCCGACCGCGCCGGGCGCGATCTCCATCTCGACCTCGAACTGGTAGGCCTTGTCGCCGGCGATGGCGGTCAGCGGCGAGCTGTCGCGCGGGGTTTCGCCCTTGCCCTGCAGCACCAGGCCCTTGCCGGTGAACTGCAGGCGCTTGTACTCGTCCTGGGCCGGGTTGAAGAACGACCACTGCGCACCCAGCGTCTTGCCGCGGAAATCATCCGACAGCGCCATGCCGTGCGGGCCGACCGAGCTGCCCGACGGCTTGGCCAGCGGCTGGCCGAGGTCGCCGCCCTTGGCCACGAACCAGCCATCGGCCGTCCATTCGATCGGTTCCAGCAGCGCCTGGCGGCCCAGCGTCCAGTACCCGTTCTCGTAGCCGTGATACATCATCCACCAGCGCCCGTCGGTGCCTTCGATCACCGTGGCGTGGCCGCGCGACCACCACGGCTCGGCGGCCGACTGGGTGCGCATGATCGGGTTGTTCGGCGCGTTCACCCACGGGCCGTGGATCGAGCGCGAGCGCGCGGTGATCACCATGTGCCCGGTGGGCGGGCCTGCGGTGCCGCCCACGGCGGTGGTCATGTAGTACCAGCCATCGCGGAAATTGATCTTCGGGCCTTCCTGGGCATAGGCCTCCACGTCCCAGCTTTCCGGGTACTTCCAGCCGTCGTAGACGTGCTTGGGCGTACCGACCACGCTCAGGCCGTCATCGGCCAACTGCACATAGTCGCCACCGCTGAGGAACAGGTAGCGCTTGCCGTCTTCGCCCACAGCATGGCCCGGGTCGATGTAGCCGCCCAGGCCGATGTCGATCGGCTCGCTCCACGGGCCCTTGATGCTGTCGGCCCAGACCACGAAGTTGCTGCGGGTCTCGCCGGTGCGGGCGGGGAAGTAGATGTAGTAGCGGCTGCCGTGCTTGACGATGTCCGGGGCCCAGATCGCACCGACGTTCTTGGTGATGGCGTGGCCCAGCGGCTGCCAATTGACCAGATCGCGCGAATGCCAGATCGGCAGGCCGGGGTAGGCATCGAACGAGGAGAGGGTGAGGTAGTAGTCCTCGCCGTCCTTGAGCACCGAAGGATCCGGGCGATCCCCGGCGAACACCGGGTTGAGGAAGGTGCCGTTGCCCAGATCGGCCTGGCGCTGGTTCTCGATGCCGCGCTTCCAGGTGGTGGCGGCCTCTGCAGCGTGGCCGGCACCGGCCAGCAGCAGGCAGGCGGTGGCGAAGCTCGCCAGGGTCTTCCTCAGGTGCATCGTCTGTCTCCCTTGAACGTATCGTGGGCCGGCCGCGCTCAGCGCGCCCCGGTCCTTGCAAGACGCTGTTGCCAGCGTGGGTACTCGGTGGTGATCAAAGCCTGCGGCCAGGTGCCGTACCAGTGATAGCCGGTACGGCGCTCGCGCGGGATGTCATCGAACGTGGCCACGCGCTCGCCCTCGCGGTTGGCCAACAGCACCGAACTGTCGTGCAGCTCGTGAAAGCGCCCCCATAGCAGCGGCGCGCCTGCATCAGCGACCAGGCGGCGGTCGACCGTGGTGCGGTGGAACGCGAACTGTTCCGGCGTCGTCTCGAAGGTCTCCAGCCGCCAGCCGGTCAACGCGTGCGCCTGGAACCACGCCATCGCAGCGTTGACCGAGGTGACCACCTCCGGCGAGGGATCCGGGATCGACATCAGGTAGCGGACCACGCCGACACTCTCGTCGGTGACCAGCGCCGGCAGTTCGAACTTCCGGCCCTGCGCGGGCTGCAGCGTGGTGCGGTCGTACTGACCGGCCCAGATCGTCGGCACGCCGTCCTGGCGCACCTGCAGGCGCAGCAGGCAGGCGTCGCCGGCGGTCACGGCCGCGTCCACGCGGGCACGCTGATCGGCCGTGATGAACCCGAACACCGCCTCGCGCTGGATGCGCCGCAGCGTGGTCAACACACCGCTGGTGACATCGTCGGCGAAGGTGATGTGGCCGTGGTACGACGTGCGCGAGGGCACCGAATGCGGCCAGCCACCACAGCCGGGGATCTGCTCGGCGAGGATGAAGTCCAGCCCGCGCACCGCCGCGTCGCGGTAGCGGGCATCGCCGCTGCGCGCGAAAGCGTCGGCCAGGTAGCTGACCTGGGTGTAGATGTTGCGGTTGTCGAAGCTGCCGCCGGGGGTGGCCTGGTCGGCCAGCACCTGTGCCTTGGCGGCATCGTCGAGGATCCGCTGCGGATCCTGGTTGACCGCCCAGCCGCCACCACGACGCTGCAGCGCGACCAGGTTGTCGGCGATCTGCCGGCACTGATCGGGGGCATAGCGCGGGTAGTCCGTTCCGTGCCCACTCTGCCAATGGTTGATGCCGTCCTGGAAGCCGCGCAGCGGGATGTCCTGGCCCTGCGCCATGACGGCGCAGGGCAGGGCGATCCACAGCAGGGCTGCCAACCGTCGCACGTTTACGCGCGCAGCAGGGCGGGCAGCCACAGCGACATTTCCGGGAAGAAGGTCACGATCAACAGCACGCCCAGCGCGGCGAACCAGAACGGCCAGATCGAGCGCATGCTCTCACCGACACTGATCTTGCCGATTGCCGTACCGATGAACAGTACCGAGCCCACCGGCGGCGTCACCAGGCCCAGGCCACCGGTCAGCACCAGCACCAGGCCGAAGTGGATCGGATCGATGCCGTAGGCCTTGGCCACCGGCAGGAAGATCGGCGTGCAGATCAGGATCATCGGCGCCAGGTCCATGAAGGTGCCCAGCAGCAACAGCATGACCACGATCATCAGCAGCACCATGAACTGGCTGTGCGCGAACGACTGCAGGAAGTTGACCGCGGCCGACGGCACTTCCAGATATGCCAGCAGCCAGCCGAACACCGCCGCCGTGGCGATCACGAACAGGATCACACCGGTGCTGCGTGCGGCATGGGTGACCGTGCCGAGGAACTCGCGCCAGTCGAGCTGGCGGTACAGCACGGTGGTCACCAGCAGCGCGTAGACCACGGCGATCGCCGCGCTCTCCACCGCGGTGAAGATGCCCGCACGGATACCGATGAAGATCAGCGCGACCAGGCCCAGGCCGGGCAGGGCCGAGACCAGGCGCAGCAACACGGCGCGCCAGCCCGGGAAGATTTCCACCCCGTAGCCGCGGCGTCGCGCCACGACGTAACCGGTGATCATCAGGGCGACGGTCATCAGCAGGGCCGGCACGATGCCCGCCGCGAACAGATCGGCGATCGACAGGCCGCCACCGGCCGCGGCCGAGAACAGGATCAGGTTGTGCGACGGCGGCACCAGCAGCGCGACCAGCGCCGCGGTGATGCTGACATTGACCGCGAAATCACGGTCGTAACCGCGCTTGACCATCTGCGGAATCATCGTGCCGCCGACCGCCGAGACATCGGCGATGGCCGAACCGGACACACCGCCAAAGAACAGCGAGGACAGGATCGAGACCTGGCCCAGGCCACCGCGCATGCGCCCGACCAGCGACGAGGCGAGCGAGATCAGACGCTCGGAGATGCCGCCGCGCATCATGATTTCACCGGCGAAGATGAACAATGGAATGGCGATCAGCGAGGCCGAGCCGGTACCGGCCGAGATCTGCTGGACCAGCACCAGCGTCGGCAGATCGAGGTACCACAGGGTGGCCAGGGCGGCGGCGGCCAGCGCGAACGCAACCGGCACACCGAGCAGCAACAGCACCGCGAACACGGTGAAAAGAATGGTAATACCCATGGCTCAGCGATCTCCCTCGGCAACGGCATCGGCCGGCCGTACAGCCAGCGCCATCTGGTTCACGGCGAAGATCGCCATCAAGGCGCCACCGATCGACAGGGGCAGGTAGTTGATGCTCTGCGGCAGGTTGGCGCCGGCGGCCTTGATATCCAGGCCGTCCATCAGCAGCACGGCCGCCCACCAGGCGATGACCACGCCCAGCACGGCCACCACCAGCGCGGCGAATACATCCACCGCGCGGCGCAGGCCCGGGCCCATGTGCGCGGCCAGCAGGAAGAAGCCGAAGTGGCGGCGGGTATGCACGCCGGTGGCTGCGCCCAGGCTCATCGCGGTGGCCAGCAGCAGCAGCGTGACCGGTTCGGTCCAGCTGGGCGAATCGTTGATCACATAGCGGGCAAACACCTGCCAGCCCTGCACCACCACCAAGCCCAGCAGGGCGATGACGGCAATATAGATCGCCACATCGGCGATGACGTTGAGCAGGCGCTGCGGCGCGGTGGGGGTGATGACGGTTTCGGAAGTCGAGTCGGACATCGCGTCGGGGCCTCAGGCGAAGTCGCGGATGCGACGGGTGAGGGCGGCCAGCTCCGGCTGCTGCAGGTAACGCTGCAGCAGCGGGTCGGCGGCCTTGCGGAAGGCCGGCATGTCGACCTCGTTGAACTTGATGCCGAAGTCGGCCACGGCCTGGCGGGCGGTGTTTTCCGAGGCATCCCACTGCTCGCGCATCACCTGCACCGATTCACGCGCGGTCTCGATCACCAGGGTACGGTCGGCCGGACTCAGCGCATCGAAGCTCTGGCGCGACATCAGCAGCACGTCCGGCGCGTAGGAGTGATCGCTCTGCGACCAGTAGTGCGCGGCCTCGAAATGACGGCTGGAGTGGAAGCTGCGCATGTTGTTTTCCGCACCGTCGATCATGTGCGTTTCCATGCCCGAGAAGGTGTCGCCCAGCGACATCGGCGTCGGGTTGGCACCGAGCAGGCGCATCAGCTGGATGAAGATGTCCGACGAGGCCACGCGCAGCTTGAGACCGTGCAGATCCTTGGGCTCCACGATCGGGTGCTTGGTGTTGTAGAAACAGCGCGCGCCGGAATCGTAGATCGCCAGACCGACCAGATCGCGGGTTTCAAAGCCCTGCAGGACCGTATCGGCGACGCCGCCATCGAGTGCGCGGCGCATGTGCGCTACCGACTCGAACACGTAGGGCAGGCACAGGCCCTGGGTCAGCGGAAATGCGTTGTTGAGCGCGCCGGAGTAGACGCGGGTGATATCGATGGCGCCGAAGCGGGCCATGTCGATCGCCTCGGACTCACGGCCCAGTTGGCCGGAGTGGTACTGGCGCAGCCGCAGCCGGCCGCCGGTTTTTTCTTCCAGCGTCTTCCCGATCCATTTCACCGCGGTGACAGTGGGGTAATCAGCGACGTGGACGTCGGTGGCGGTCAACAGCTGCGCACCGGCCGGTGCGGCGTTGGACGACCGCGAACAGGCTGTCAGCGCGGGCGCGGCAAGCGCGCCCAGACTGGTAGCCAGGAAACTTCTGCGAGTGAACATCTGCGCCCTCCCAAGCGTGCTCGCCATGTCCGCGCGGTCAACCGGCGGCGATGGCCTTGCAGGTAATGTCGCCGTAACCGACGAAACGGATCAATGCTTCCTGGCCCACGGCGATGTCGTGGATGCCGGTGGCGTT